>Ga0209697_10000269_pt1 | contig 84351 bp, 74 predicted proteins | sample AliMusrvi5mmetaG_FD_184115 | JGI IMG/M metagenome (GOLD analysis project Ga0209697, IMG submission 184115) | Freshwater lake bacterial and archeal communities from Alinen Mustajarvi, Finland, to study Microbial Dark Matter (Phase II) - Alinen... | ecosystem: Environmental > Aquatic > Freshwater...
TCAAGCTTACCAACAGGGCAAATGGCAAGATCTTTATCGGTAGTAGTCTGGATTTGGTCGCTGCCTGGCATTCCCTGAAATTTCAGCTTGATTTGGGCACCTATCCCAACCAGGAGTTGCAGCAAGACTGGAAACTATTTGGTTTTGAGAATTTTACATACGAGATAGCAGAAGAATTGGAACAGAAGGAAGAAGAAAACCTCAACTACACAAAGGAGGTAAAGGCCTTGAAAGAGCTGGTGGAAGATATGCTTCAACCCTTTGAAGAAAAAGGATACAACCAAAAGAGAAGAGGCTGAATAAAAATAGGGATCTTGGTTTAAGAAAAGGATTCAGCGATAAAATCCGCAGACCATGAACGAATATTGGGAATCAAAATTCACCACGGTTCGGTAACCGATATGCCTTTCGACGAAGATTTGTACGATGCGATTTACTGCTATACGCTGATTCATTTGTTGTACAAACGGGATCGGAAAAAATTTTTATCTTCGTGTTATCGTCAGCTAATAAAGCATGGATTGATGAACTTTGTGGTGGCCGCCAAAGAACTAAGTCTCTATGGATGCGGCACATGCCTTAGCAAAGATCACTACATGCTCCCTGACGGATTAACTGTCTACTTTTACGACGAGGAATCAATTTCACGCGAATTCAGCAAATTTGGACTGATCCGAATGACCGATATCGAAGAGCCCATCAAGTTTGCAGCAGGAACGACCCAATGCCACTCAAATTTGTGGTATGTAGAAAGAGTTAAGCAACCATCTATAACTACTTCCGAAGATGACCATACTTTCAAAAGAGGAGATCATATTACGCCCCTTTCTGTTTGATGATGCAGCAAGGCTGGCCTTCCTTTGCAACAACAAAAAAATATGGGATCATGTGCGGGATCTTCTTCCCCATCCCTACACCGAAAAAGATGCTTCCGAATTCATTTTTCTCTGCCAGAAGGAAACACCCCAAACCACCTTCGCCGTCGATTACCGCGGCGAACTGGCCGGATGCATTGGCCTGGTACCACAGAACGATGTATACAAGCTTGGAGCAGAGCTGGGCTACTGGATCGGGGAACCATTCTGGGGCAAAGGAATTGCCACCAGAGCGGTTGAACTGATTTTGGATTATGGGTTTCAACAATTGGGGCTGGAGCGGATTCATTCGGGTGTTTTCGCTTTCAATGAGGCCTCCAGACGCGTGCTCGAGAAATCGGGATTCAAACTGGAAGGGATTTTTGAAAGATCAGTTGTGAAAAATGGCAGGATCTGCGATGAATACCGTTATGCCAAACTAAAGCCACAGTCGGAAAATAATTAGTGACCGAATATCTGTCACTTTATTTACCATTCGCCGCGGAAAAATCTTCATCTCCCTGAGCAGTCCATCAACCGTGGTGGTTTTTGATTCACACATAAATTTAGAATGATTTGGATTGTTTAACGTTTAACCGATACAAATGGTACGATCTTTGCTTAACTTTGATCAAGGAGCTCCCTGATTTGGAAAGAGGCATCCTTACAAGCCAAATAATAAATTAAGAAATGATGGAAACAAGTAAAAATTTGATTGCCGATACTTCCAAGGGTACGGAAATTATCAGGAAGAGTTATCCGGTTCTGACCGCCCTGCTGCTTCTATTCATGTTAAACGGTTGCAGCACGATCTCCGCCGTCGCGCAAAGAGTCGACCTGCAGGTAGGAATTGACCTGCCATCCTGGGCACCCTATTACGACAATGCGGAACTGGTCCGCTATTATTACCTGCCAGATATTGAATGTTACTACGATGTTAGAAGTCGTGAATTCATCTACATGGAGGATGGAGAATGGATGTTTGGCAGGTCCCTGCCACCAGTCTATGCCTGGTACGATCTGGAAAACTGCTTCGTGGTTGCACTTGATGCACGCGTAATGGAACCCTGGAGGCACTTTAATTACTACGTTGCCCATTATCCCAGATTCTACTACCGAACCCTCTATCGGGACAGTTACGGAGATCGGGATCATCCACTGCGTGGCTTCAATGAAAATGCACGAAGCGTAGTGTTCAACCGTCCAGGAAACAGGGAGAACCACTTTTTCAACAATAGAAATAATTCAAGAACCGAGGTAAATACCCGCACGGAAGGAAGGCAAAATAACGAAGTGAGGCAGAACAACGAGGTTCGCCAGAATAACGAAGTAAGGCAAAACAACGAGGTTCGGCAAAACAATGAAGTCAGACAGAACAACGAGGTCAAGCGCAGTTTCCCAGAAAGAAGAGTTGAACAAACACATCCTTCGCAGCCGGTCAATTATAATGGCCGGGACATTGGACGTCCGGTAAAGGTTCAGCGTAATATGAAAAGGGCCGATGATGTCAAAGTCAAGGAAAGCAGACCTGTCAAAAAGGAGAAAGAGAGCAGGCAAAGATAGGGCAACAAGCCTGAAACCTTCTTCAGGAAAGCAGTCCTGATATAATTCGGCAAATTGATTCGCCCCCGTGCAATCAATTTGCCGAATTCTTTTTTATCTCCGGGATTCTGCAAAATGCAGGCAAAAAATGCTGCATCGCACGTCGTAAAAAACTATTTTTGCAGGACGCATTCCGATTCCAAAACTACCACGATATCGCTTTTACTTGAATGATCCTCTCCGGCTAATCAGGATCAATTTCAAATGATTGGATGGTCAAACTGATTCTCCTTTAAAAAATGTTATGCATGAAAAAAAATCTTCTCTTCTTTGGTACGTTTCTTTTGATTCTATTGGCACATTTTCCGGCAACATCGCAAATACCCAACCACACTTTTGAACTGGGCGATTCAACATTTTTACTGGACGGAAAACCATTTCAAATGATCTCTGCAGAGATGCACTATCCGAGGATTCCGCGTGAATGCTGGCGGTCCCGGATGCAGGCAGCCAAAGCCATGGGCATCAACACCGTCGGCACCTATGTATTCTGGAACCTGCACGAACCTCAAAAAGGGGAATACAATTTTTCAGGAAACAATGACATCGCAGAATTCGTCAAGATAGCCGGAGAGGAGGGATTGTGGGTCATTCTCCGCCCAAGTCCTTATGTATGTGCCGAATGGGAATTTGGCGGATATCCCTACTGGCTGCAAAATGAAGCCGGATTGGTGGTTCGCAGCAAAGAACCAACCTACCTTAACCTCTACAAGAACTACCTGAGGGAGGTGGGAAAGCAACTTGCCCTGTTGCAGATCAACCATGGAGGCAATATTCTGATGGTTCAGGTTGAAAATGAGTACGGATTCTATTCGAACGACAAGAATTACCTCGAAATCAACCGCAAAATGTTCGTCGAAGCAGGTTTTGACGGACTGCTGTATACCTGTGACCCTGCCGGAACTGTCAAAGATGGCCATTTGGATGGATTGCTTCCAGCGATCAACGGGCTTGACAAACCCAGCGAAGTAAAAAAACTGGTCAGAACCTATCACGGCGGGAAAGGTCCTTTTTACATTGCAGAATGGTATCCTGCGTGGTTCGATTGGTGGGGCACCAAACACCACACCGTTGTTCCCGAGGTGTATGCCAAACGACTGGATGGCGTTTTGGCAGCCGGCATCTCCATCAACATGTACATGTTTCACGGCGGAACCACCAGGGGCTACATGAATGGATCCAACTACAACGAAAAGAGCCCCTTCGAACCACAAATCAGCAGTTATGACTACGATGCACCTCTGGATGAAGCGGGGAATGCAACTGAAAAATTCAGACAGTTCAGGAAAGTGATAGAGAAATATCTGCCTGCCGGCACCAAGCTTCCCGAAATTCCGGCCAAGCGTAGTACCATGGTCATTCCAGCCATGGAACTGACTCAGGTCACCAGTATATTTGACCATCTTCCGGCGCCAAAACTGAATGATTCGCCCATGACATTTGAAGCCCTGCACCAGGATTACGGCTTTGTGCTCTACCGTACCAGGCTGGAGAATGTCTCCTCCGGAATATTAAAAATCAAGGAATTGAGAGACTACGGCCTCATCTTCCTCGACGGCAAACGAGCCGGAATTCTCGATAGGCGGCTAAACCAGGACAGTTTGCTTATCGACCTGCCCAAAGGAGTTGTCACGCTCGACATCCTCGTCGAGAATCTTGGAAGAATCAATTTTGGTCCCTATCTGCTGAAGAACAAAAAAGGGATCACGGAAAAGGTCTTACTTAACAAACATGAACTGATGGGATGGCAAATGTTCAGCCTTCCTTTTGCTAATGCCAGTCTGCCTTCCGCCGGCGAATCAGTCAAAGCAAATGATCTTCCAGTCATCAGAAAAGGAGGTTTCAACCTTGCCAAGACAGGCGACACCTATCTGGATATGCGCCAGTGGGGCAAAGGATGTGTTTGGATCAACGGGCACCACCTCGGTAGATATTGGTCGATTGGACCACAGCAAACCCTCTATGTTCCGGCCGAGTGGCTTCATACAGGAGAGAACGAGGTCGTTGTTCTGGAATTACTGAAATCGCAACAAAAATCGCTGGCTGGATTGGATCAGCCGGTACTCGATCAACTGAAATAGTTCACATTGCAGAAACCAATAGAATGAATCACAAGATGATACCACTATTAGAACAACCTTTGTAGGAATTGGCTAATATTTATTAATCAGACGCTGATGAGGATCAATACAAATAGCTGGAACAAATTTCGTTACACTCTTTATGCTCCTGGCTACGATTCAATTGCCAGGGTATTTGAAAAATCAAGGAAGCGGTCCATCGAATCTCTGGAAGTGAACAGGGGTGATTCCGTCCTCATTGTTGGAGCGGGAACCGGTTTGGATTTGGAATTTCTACCTGGAAATTGTGATATTACCGCTACCGACATCACTCCCTCCATGGTGGACCGGATCAAAAAAAGAAGTCTCGAATTGGATTTGCCTGTCAATGCGTTGGTGATGGATGGCCAGAAGCTTGATTTTCAAGATGAATCCTTCGACAAGGTCATTCTTCACCTGATCCTTGCCGTTCTGCCTGACCCATTTGCTTGTATCAATGAAGCAGTTCGGGTAATGAAACGGGGTGGAACCATGGTTATCTTCGACAAATTTGTTCCAAAAGGAAGAAAATTATCGCTTCGGCGCAGAATAGTCAATATTTTTGCCAATCTATTGGCTTCTGATATAACCCGTGACCTTGAATCTATCCTGCAGAACAGCGGATTGACAGTAATTTCCGACGAAGGAGCAGACTGGAAAGGAAATTTCAGGCTGATAAAACTGTTCAAACCTTAATACCTGACAAACAAAAATCCCTACCTGTTGTTGATATTCTCCGGATAAAGATCGTGGTTCAGCAACCTGTATTCTGCCATCGCGACAAATTTGGTATCTGGTTTTCCATAGTTACAATAGGGATCAATGCTGATTCCTCCCCGGGGGGTAAACTTTCCCCAAACTTCAATGTATCTGGGATCCATTAGTTTGATCAGGTCTTTCATGATGATGTTGACACAATCTTCGTGAAAATCGCCGTGGTTTCTGAAACTGAAAAGATACAGTTTCAGGCTCTTGCTCTCCACCATCTTCAAGTTCGGGATATAGCTGATGTATAGCGTGGCAAAATCGGGCTGTCCTGTTATCGGACAAAGCGTGGTAAATTCGGGACAGTTGAATTTGACCCTGTAATCGTTTCCGGGATGCTTGTTGTCGAATGTTTCGAGCACCTCCGGATGATAGTTGAAATCATAGGCGGTAGCCTTACCCAAACTATTCAATTCTTCCATTTTTTCTGGCATTTAAATATTTGTTCAATCCCCTGTTTCTAAGTTTGCACGACGGACAGTTCCCGCATCCACTTCCGGGTATACCGTGGTAGCAGGTCACTGTCTGGTCCCTGACCAGTTCAAAAACTCCCAACTCATCCGCCAACTGCCAGATTTCTGATTTGTCCAACCACATCAGGGGCGTATGGATCCGGTAGGTGTAGTCCATCGACAAATTCAGCGTTTGATTCAGCGATACAATGAAGACATTGCGGCAATCCGGGTAACCGCTGTAATCCGACTGGCCGACTCCGGTAATCAAATCCTGAATGCCTTTGGCCTTGGCGAATACTGCCGCATAGGTCAGGAATAACATGTTTCTTCCTTCCACTAACGTGTTGGGAGGACTATTTTCAGGCTGATCAGCATCGACATTCATCTCCTGGTCTGTTAAAGAATTGTGGGATATTCCACTCATCAGATCCAGTTTGAAAATATGCAAATGGACACCGGCCTCATTTGCGATGTGTCTGGCAGCAGTTAGTTCAGCCACATGTCTTTGTCCGTAATCGTAGGCAATGGCCTCAACCTTGTCAAAATTCTTTTTGGCCCAATAGAGGCAGGTTGTTGAATCCTGTCCTCCCGAAAATACAACAATTGCTTTGCTCATGGCATTTAAACCTGGCTAATTAAAAACGGATTGTAGGAGACTTCCACGTCATAGGTATCTGCACCCTCCACCCGTTTTACCCACTTCACCACAAGGATGGTAATAGGCAATATGATGATCTCATAGATGGTTTTCAGGAAGGCCTGAGTTAAAACCATGCCTATCAGAACCTGAAACGGAAGATTACCTGCAAATGCCACGAAGATAAAAATCAGGGAGTCGGCAGCTTCGCCCACCAAGGTCGACAGGATGGCCCTTACGGAAAAATTTCGGCCCTTCATCATGACCTTGATTTTACTCATCACGATGGCATTCAAAAAGGAACCTGTCAGGTAAGCCATCAGACTGGCAAAAATAATGCGGGGCGTACTTCCCAGAATGGAGTTAAAGGCCTCCTGATTGTGCCAGAAGGGAGCAGCGGGAATCACGATAGCAAGGGAAAAAAAGAGTACCGCCAGAATGTTGACAGCGAAACCCGACCAGATAATCAGCCTGGCCTTGCGGTAACCCCATACCTCCACAATCACGTCATTGATAATGTAGGCAATGGGAAAGATCAGGACTCCGGCGGGAGCGGCCCAGGAACCGATCAGGATAATTTTTGTCGCCAGAATGTTGGATATCAACAAACAAATCGCGAACAAAATGCCGGAAAGCATAAACAGAACGGAAACGGATCTTTTCATTTTACTTGTTTTTTACGTGGTGTTCAAGCACACGGAGTGAGTGACTCAATCAGGCTGCGAATTTAAGGACAAATTAGGAAAACTCCTAATCGGTCAAGGGAGGAAGGAATTTAACGTTACTAAAAAGGTAAAAAGTACCTTTACAACCAAGTAGTTCTCAATTTTTAATCTATTTTTAGAAAAATTTTTGAAAATTGGATCAAACTGATTTTCAGCCAGACTAAACAAAAATAGAAATTCAATGAATGCACTATTAGGAGTTATTTTTCATTCGATCGGTGGCTTCGCTTCCGGTAGTTTTTATATGCCTTACAGCAAGGTGAAAGGATGGGCTTGGGAGAGCTATTGGATCATAGGAGGACTTTTCTCCTGGTTGATCGTCCCGCCGCTGGCGGCTTACCTGACCATTCCCGGTTTTGGTCACATCATTGGTTCCACCTCCTCCAACATCCTGGCCATTACCTATCTGATGGGCCTTCTATGGGGCATCGGCGGACTCACCTACGGCCTGGGCGTCAGGTACCTCGGAATGTCGCTGGGCAACTCCGTCGTTTTGGGATTCTGTTCCGCCTTCGGAGCACTGATACCTCCCATTTACTACTCCATCAACCCTACTGCAGGGAAAATATCCTTCCTCCACATGCTCGGAAATCCCGGCGGACGAATGGTCCTGCTGGGTGTACTGGTGTGTCTGGCAGGTATTGCCATATCCGGAAACGCCGGCTGGAAAAAAGAGAAAGAGCTCACCCCCGAGCAAACAAAAGCCAGTGTCCAGGAGTTTAGTTTAGTGAAAGGATTGATCATTGCAGTGATTTCCGGTATCCTGAGCTCCTTTTTCAATTTTGGCATCGAAGCCGGAAAGCCGATGGCCATCGTGGCCAACGAAGCCTGGAAAGTGGCCAATCCAAACCAGGGAGAATTTCTCTTCCAGAACAACGTCATTTTCGTGGTCATCCTTTGGGGAGGACTCACCACCAACCTGATCTGGACCACCATCCTGAACTTCAAAAACAAGACTTACAGCAATTTCACTGACCTCAAAAAACCTTTGCTTAACAACTATTTCTTCGCTGCGCTGGCCGGTACCACCTGGTTCCTCCAGTTCTTCTTCTACGGAATGGGTGAGAGCAAACTGGGCAATGGTGCCAGCTCCTGGATCCTGCATATGTCGACCATCATCCTGACGGCCAACATGTGGGGACTTTACAACAAGGAGTGGAAAGGCGTTTCATCCAGGACCTTCCGCACTTTCGTGCTGGGAATTGCCGTGATACTCCTCTCCGTGGTCATTGTAGCCTTCGGAAATTCAGCACTTTTTAAAGACTAAGGCAAATTTTCGTTGGGACCCTGAGCTTGCCGAAGAGTTCGATTTTGGATTGAGTTTTCAGCCTTTTTATAAAAATTCACAATTAAAATATAACGACTAAAAGATAAGGAAATGAGACAAGATATGATTCGTCAATCCTACGCCACAGCCAAAGAGATCTACGGATCTTTCGGCGTAGACACCGATGAGGTACTCAAAAAAATGGATGAACTCCGTATCAGCATCCACTGCTGGCAGACGGACGATGTGGGCGGATTCGAAACACCGGATGCCACACTCTCAGGCGGAGGTATTCTCTCAACTGGAAACTATCCCGGAAAAGCAATGAATATCGAACAGGTGCGTGCCGACCTCGAGAAGGTTTTCTCTCTCCTGCCTGGAAAGCAGCGCCTCAACCTGCACGCCATCTATGGCGATTTTGGTGGAGAGAGGATCGACCGCGACCAGATTGAGCTGAAACATTTCCAAAGCTGGATCGACTGGTGCAAGAAACTGGGCATCGGCATGGACTTTAATGCCACCTGTTTCTCCCATCCCAGGGCGGCCGATGGATTTACCCTTTCGAGCAAGAATGAGGAAAACCGCAAATTCTGGGTAGAGCACGTCAGACGTTGCCGTGCCATCTCGGCCGAGATCGGCAAACAACTCGGAACACCTTGTGTTCACAATACCTGGATTCCGGACGGATCAAAAGATACGCCTATCGACAGGAACGGCCACCGTGTGCTGCTAAAAAAATCACTCGACGAGGCCATGGCCGTGGACTATCCCAGGAGCCAGATGAAAGATGCGGTCGAGAGCAAAGTCTTCGGTATTGGAGCCGAGGCCATGACCGTAGGTACGCACGATTTCTACCTCGGTTATGCCATCTCCAAAAACAAGTTGATCTGCCTCGACAACGGCCACTTCCACCCAACAGAACAGGTGGGCGACAAGATATCTTCCTGCCTCCTTTTTCTCGATGAGGTATTGCTGCATGTGACCCGCCCGATACGCTGGGATTCCGACCATGTGGTCATCCTCAACGATGACCTGCAGCTGATTGCCCACGAGATCGTCCGCAACAATTTCCAGAGCCGTGTCAACATCGGTTTGGATTTCTTCGACGGTTCGATCAACCGGATCGGAGCCTATGTCGTCGGAACAAGAGCAACCCAAAAAGCCTTCCTGATTGCCCTGCTCGAACCCACCAAACTCCTGCTGGAGCTGGAAGAAAAAGGTCAGAACTTCGAACGGCTTGCCTACCTCGAAGAGCAGAAAACAATGCCGATCGGGGCCGTATGGGCCTATTACCTGATGCAGTCGGGCGTTCCCGTCGGACCGGATTATGTCGAAGAGATCAGGAAATATGAAAGGGAAGTGCTCTCGAAGAGATAAGGCTAATAGCTATATAAACACAAGTAAAACATCCCCAACATCTATGAATATTGACATACAGGATTTAATCCGGGTTTCGAGGCTGTTTGGCAGCGACCCCTCTTACGTCCTCGCCGGCGGGGGAAATACCTCCTTCAAGAATGAGGAGAAGATCTGGATCAAAGCCAGTGGTATTTCGCTGGCTACCATCGACAAGAATGGATTCGTATCGCTCTCGCGCGAAAAATTAAAACTGGTCTCCCAAAAAACATACAGCCAGGATCCGCTCATTCGTGAAAATGAGGTAAAGGCCGATCTGCACGAGGCGATTGTTTCACCGAAGGAGTTGAGACCTTCCGTTGAGACTTCGCTCCACGACCTGATCAACTACCGGTTCGTCGTACATACCCATCCCACGAAAGTGAATGGCGTGATGTGTGCACAAAATGCAGAAAAATGGTGCCGAGAAATGTTTGGCGAGAAAGCCCTGTTCATCCCCTATACCGATCCGGGGTACATACTTTTTAAGGTGGTGGCCGAAGGTATCCGCATCTTTGCCGAAGAGAATGGCACTCAACCGAAGCTGATCTTCCTGGAAAACCACGGGGTCTTCGTCGGAGCCGATACCACGGCAGAGATTGAATCCATTTATGCCGAACTGATGGCAACCATTGAGACCAATCTGATTCTGCCGCTTCCGTCCACAGTAAAATCAGGCCTCTCCTCCATCATACTGGATCAGGCAGCGCACCTCAATCCAGGGTTTGAAGGCTTCAAGGCACTGGGCATCAATAGTGCCCTGATCGATCAGTTCATCGCCAATGAGACAACTTTTGCAAAGGCAAATAAATCTTTCAGCCCCGACGACATAGTCTATTGCAAAGCGCACTATCTTTATGTTCCCGATTCAGGTTCCGAGGCAGCAATACTTGCCGAAACGAAAGCCAGAGTTGCGGCCTATCTCAAAAAATACGGCTATCTCCCCAAGGTGATTGCCCTTCAGGGAAAAGGAATCATTGCCGTAGAGGATAGCTTGAAATCGGCTCAAAATGTATTGGATGTCTATGAAAACATCCTGAAAATAAGTTTTTATGCCGAAAATTTCGGCGGACCCAAATTTATGAACGACGAACAGATCGCCTTCATCGACAACTGGGAAGTGGAAAATTACAGGAGGAAGATGGCAAAATCCTGAGGATTGAAGTTTTTAAAATTTTAAATACCTTGTTATGCTAATCAAAAGAATTCTGCCCGCCTTATTGGTGCTGGCATTGGTTGTTTACCTTCTTGCAAGCTACAAAGGTCCGGAACCGGGAGTGACGACCACCATCGACAAGAGCAACCTGGAGAAGTTCTATAGAATTAAAGAGGTACAACTTCAGGAGGACCAATTTCATCTGACTAAAAACAGTGCCTCTATCACCTCAAGGTTCAGAATTCGTAATTTTGAGCTGTCTATGAGACTGAAGACGACCCCCGGCACCCTCGGTCAACTCAATTTTGCCACCTCGAAGGGTTACGATGAGAAGAATTTCAGGGGATATTCCATCCTGATCAACAACAGCGATTACAGTACCGGGAAGGTTCAGAAGACGGGCAGTCTCACCAAAATCCGCAACAACTATATCCGCACTGCCGATGACAACGAATGGTTCGATCTGACGGTCTCCGTGCTTGGGAACCACATCAAGGTCACTGTTAACGGTAAAATTGTCAGCGAATACACGGAACCACAAAACGCGAAACGAATCGAAGGACTTTCCGGAATGGTCCTTTCCAGGAGTTTCATCTCCCTGCGCAAAATCTCCGATCAGGGTGAACTGGTGGTTGGCGAGATGAAAATGAAACCCATCACGGAGGAGATCGCAGCCATTCTTCCTCCCGTTAAACCCGATTCGCTGGTCGATGTCATCGACAGCCTGAACCAGCGGGAGTTCCCGCTGATCGATTTCCATGTCCACCTGAAGGGCGGATTGACGATGGACCAATGTGTCCAACACGCAAAAGACAATGGCTTCTGCTACGGCGTAGCCGCCAACTGCGGACTTAAATTCCCTGTCACCAACGATTCAACCCTCAACAGCTACCTGAAGAGCATAGAGAAGGAGCCTATCTTCAAGGCAATGCAGTGCGAAGGTCGTGAATGGGTCACCCTCTTTACTCCACAGGCTGTGGCAGGCTTCGATTACATCTTCACTGATGCCATGACCTGGACCGACAACAAGGGTCGCAGGATGCGCCTCTGGATGCCCGACGAGACCTTCGTCGACAACGACCAGCAATTCATGGATATGCTGGTAGGCAAGATTGAAGCCATTATGGAGAATGAACCCGTCGACATCTACGTCAATCCAACTTTCCTGCCGGCCAAACTGGCACCGCGCTACGACGAGCTTTGGACGAAGGCGCGGATGGATCGGGTGGTCGATGTCCTGGTCAGAAACCAGGTCGCCCTCGAGATCAATGCCCGGTACAAAATACCCAGCATTGCCTTCATCCGAAAAGCCAAAGAGGCCGGTGTTAAGTTCACCTTCGGCACCAACAATACCAAAAACGACGACCTCTATCGGATGGAATATTGCATCAAGGTAATCAAGGCCGTTGGACTGACTCCCGAAGATATGTTTCAACCCAAATCAAAAGGGGAACGGAAAATCCTAAAGAAGGGCCTTCCTGATAAGGTAACGGGATGAGGGAGACTGGGGGACTTTAACACTAAAGGACTTTAACACTGAGAGGACTAGGAAGATAATAGGGAATGAAGTGAAAAATGAAAAGTGATAAGAGAAAAATGAAGTGTGGAGAACGAACGTCGTTTACCGCGTAACGGTTAAAGTATTGTAGGGAAGTCCAATCAAAATCGAAAATTGTTAATCATTGTAATTCAACCATAAATTCAATACAGATGTTCAGCAAAGAAATATACCTTCAACGCAGATCTGCCCTTCGTCAGAAAATGGGAACGGGACTGATATTGATTCCGGGCAACCAGGAGTCGCCTATGAACTATCCCGAAAACACCTACCATTTCAGGCAGGACAGTACCTTCCTCTATTTCTTCGGGCTCGACCTGCCGGGGATGTTCGGGGTGATTGATGTAGACAGCAACCTCGACCTGCTCTATGCCAATGACGTAAACATAGAAGACATCATCTGGATGGGTCCGCAGAAGACTATCGCAGAACAATCCTTCGCCGTTGGGGTGGATGTAACAGCGCCTCTTGAACAATTGGCCATTACTGTGGAAAGAGCTATCAAAAGTGGCAGGAGAATTCACTTTTTGCCTCCCTATCGGGCCGCGAATCAGATACAACTGAGCCGCCTGCTAGGCATCAGGGCATACAAACTGAAACAGTATGCTTCGATGGAGTTGATTCACGCCTGTGTTGCACTCCGATCCTACAAGGACGCCGGTGAGATCGCCGAAATAGAACGCGCCTGCGCCATCGGGTACGAAATGCACCTGACCGCTATGAAAATGGCGCAGCCAGGCACACCGGAACAACAAATTGCAGGAATCATTGAGGGCATCGCCCTTTCAAAGGGAACAGGAACCTCATTCCCCACCATCCTTACCCAGAATGGAGAGACGCTGCACAACCACAACCACTCATTCAATCTCGAGGCAGGAAGGTTAATGATCGTCGATGCCGGGGCCGAATCGAATGGCCATTATGCCTCCGACTTTACCAGAACCATCCCCGTGGGTGGGAAATTCAGCCAGCGTCAGAAGGAGATTTACAATATTGTATTGGCGGCCAACAACACCGGTTTCTCGCTCACCAAACCAGGTGTCACATACCAGTCGGTTCACCTTGCCTCTGCAAGGGTAATTGCTGCCGGACTGAAGGAGCTCGGACTCATGAAGGGGGATGTCGACGAAGCCGTTGCTTGCGGGGCACACGCACTCTTCTTCCCGCACGGACTGGGCCATATGATGGGACTCGACGTACACGATATGGAGGACTATGGACAGATTTACGTAGGTTACGACCAGGAGATCCGTCCGATCGACCAGTTCGGCACCGCCTACCTGAGGATGGGACGCCGGCTCGAACCGGGTTTCGTAATCACCAACGAACCAGGCATCTATTTTATTCCCGCCCTGATTGAGAAATGGGAGAAGGAACAGATCAACGCCAACTTCATCAATTTCGCCAAGGCGAAGGAGTACATCGGTTTTGGTGGCGTCCGTCTTGAAGACGATATTCTGGTCACCGAAAAAGGTGCACGCATCCTCGGAGAACGACTCCCCATCGATCCCGATCAGGTGGAGGCCGTAGTAGCCAGCGGCAGAAAATAAGTAGCAAAAATTAAATGGGGTGATGCAATTTTCCTATCGCGTCACCCCATTTATTCTCCTATTCCCTAACTCGTTGAATAGAAATCCTTATAACCGGGATAATATATTCTGAAAATTCTAAAATTTACCTCTTTTCACTTCCTTGCTCAATAACTCAATCCGAAGCCAAACGGATATAGCGGATTTTTGGAGTCATAGGGAACATCCTCCTTCTGAGCTTCAACGGCTTCCATCGAGGAAGGCAACTCAAAAGGAAGTTTACCTCCCGGTTTGAACTTTCCAAAAATCAGATCCAGGATGATTTCGTTGGAACTACCGAAATCACCGATTACTGCCTTGCTGGCTAAATTGATCTCCGGAAAAACAGCCGGTCTTTCCAGGTTAAAGACGGTAATGGTAGGTTTCTGCGCGATTAATTTCAACAATTTCGCCTTCTCTTCTGCCGGAAAATCGAGTCTTCCCTGATGAAAGATCCTTTCCAACAGGTATTTGGTCATCGGATTGTGGGGAGTCAGCAGTTTCATCACAATCACATCCGCCTCTGCGGGATTTGAAACGACAAAAGGATAGTGCTTGGCATCTGCTGCATTAAATCCCTGCAGATATATTTTCACCCCGGATTTTAGCGGCAACAGTTGTGCTTCATTCTTCAGCAGCACCAGCGATCTTTGCTGTGACTCACGACCTTTTGCCATAAATTCCATTTTGCCGAACACCGAGGTCCCCGCCTTGTCGAGATAAGGATGGTCGAAAAGACCCAACCTGAATTTTTCCCTCAGGATTCTTCGCACGGAGCTGTTGATCCGCTCTTCACTGATCTTGCCCGTTCTGACGAGATCAAGAACTCGCTCCGGAAGGGCTTCTCCTCCAAGCATATCACAGCCCGCATCAATAATCTTGAGTACTCGTTCATCCGTAGTGAGCTTTTCAACTCCGTGGGCAGAAGCAGGTTTCAACACCATCCCAAACAATTTCATGTCAGAGACCAATGACCAGTCGGTACAAATGATACCCTCAAAATGATACTTCTCCCGAAGCATTCCGGTAATGATCTGTTTATTGTAAGAAAAACCAACATCTTCACCTGTCTGACCTACCGGGATCCCGTAATAGGGCATCACCTGAGCCACGTGTGCCGGGAAAGCCCCTTTCTCAAAAGGAATCAGGTGGTATTTGAAGTTGTTGCCTGGATAAACCTGCCTGCCGGGAGGGAAGTGGGCGTCGAGACCTTTCTCCTGCGGACCGCCTCCAGCGAAATGCTTCACCATGCATTCTACACTCATGTCGGTGATACTATCTCCCTGGAAACCGAGGATGTACGCTTTTGTCATTTGGGCCGAAATCGTGGCATCTTCCCCGAAAGTACCGTTGATCCGCCACCAGCGTGGTTCAGTGGCCAGATCTGCCATCGGGGAAAGCGTCAGCCGGATACCTACTGCAGCATATTCCTGCCGGGCAATGTTGCCAAACTCCCGCATCAGGACAGTATCTCCAATGGCCGCAAAACCGGGCGGAGAACACCATTGTGAAAAGAAGGGGGTAAATATGCTGGCACCGGGTGCATCGGGCACCCCATGACGGGGATCACTCGCCACCGTAACCGGAATCCCAAGTCTCGTCCGTTCTGCCATTTTTTGGATGTTGTTGTTCCACTGCACCATGATCTCCGGCGACGGCGACTGCATGATGTTGAAATGATTCATCTTCTTGACGACTACCATCGAGGAGGTTGACTCCAGCAAGAGGGACAATGGATTAAACAAAGAGGTTGTTTCGGCCAAAGAGCCATCCGGTTCCATTCCAATCATCGTAATAAACATCAGTCCCGCCTTCTCCTCCAGACTCATCTGATTGGTCAGATCTTCCACCCGGCTATTCAGGTCTGCCCTGCGGTCTTCATAAACGTCCAGTTTTCCGTTTTTATTCAGATCACGAAACGAAAAACCGTTAATCGTCAGAAGGGGGGCCTCCTGCCCCAGCAGCTTGCCATTGGATCTGGCAACCAAGGCTGATTTGACATAAAAGAAGAAGCAAGCCAAAAGGAGTACCACCATCAACCCGGCCAGGGTGCTGGCTACAATTTTGAAGAATTTTTTCATAAGCAGTCAATTGGTTCTTCAAATTTATTTAAAAAAGGAAGCAAAACAAACGACCCGGGTGATGCTATTTCCGAATTGTATCTGCAACATTCTGCCACCATCCTAATCGGCTAATCGGAATACGACGCACCCATTGCTGCCATCCGCTCTTATTTTCGCATGGCGTGTAACTTTCTTACCGAAAAAGTGTCTAACAAACCATCGGTTTGACCCTTGGGGTTTTATCATTTTGTAATCTGCTCAAAATAAATATCTTTAGACACATTAAATTCAGAACTGGTACTATGAAGAACAATTTAGTAGTTATTTCAATCTCTCTCTGTATGATCGCCGCCACCCTGATGTCGTGCAATGAGGCAAAAAAAGCCGCTCCGGCAACACCGGCCATCGACCCCGTTAACCTCGACAAAACCGTTGTCCCGGGAAACGACTTTGACACCTACGCCAATGGCGGATGGAAAAAACTCAATCCGCTGCCAGCCGACCGTGGCCGTTTCGGAGCCTTCGACAAACTGGCCGAAGTAGCCGAGAAGCAAATGAACGACCTGGTCAAAACCACCGCGGCTGCCAACAACCCAAAAGGTTCTATTCCTGACAAGATCGCAACGCTCTTCAACTCCGGAATGGATACCGCCAAAATCGAAAAACAGGGAGCCGAATTCATTCTGCCCTACCTGAAGGAGATCGACGGGATCACTACGATCGAAGGCGTACAGCAAGCCATCACCAATATGCATTTGAACGGCATCTCCACGCTCTTCGGCCTCTATGGCTCTGCAGATGCCCGCAACAGCTCGATGGTCATCGCCCAGCTAGCCCAGTCTGGGATGGGAATGCCCGACCGAGACTATTATGTAAATCAAGATCCGCGCTCTGCCGACCTCCGCATCAAATATGTGGCTTATATCACCACAATGTTCAAGCTGATTGGCTGTGACGAAGCTACCGCTGCCACGAATGCCAAGAAGGTGATGGCCCTCGAGACCGAACTTGCCAAGGCATCCATGACCCGCCTCGAACGCCGCGATCCCAACAAGACCTACAACAAGGTGACGACAGAAGAGCTGATCAAATTCTCTCCTGCCTTCAACTGGAGCAAATACTTCATGGAGATCGGCATCGGTAATCCAGGTTCCATCAACCTGAACCAACCCCTGTTCGTGAAAGAAATCAGTACCCTGCTCACCACTATTCCCGTGGAAGACTGGAAGATCTATTTCAAGTGGAACCTGATCAACGAAACAGCCTCCTACCTCTCCTCCAACTTCGTGAACGCCAGTTTTGACTTCTACGGTAAAGCCATGACAGGCACTGAAGTAATGCGTCCACGCTGGAAAAGAGTACTGGGTGTAACCAGTGGTACCCTGAGCGAAGCCCTCGGCCAGCTATACGTACAAGCCTATTTCCCACAGGAAGCCAAGGACAGGATGGTCAAACTGGTCGCCAACCTGCGCGTCGCGCTGGGCGAACGGATCCAGAACCTGGAATGGATGAGTCCCGAAACCAAACAGAAAGGTTTGGAGAAACTGGCTGCCATCAACGTCAAGATCGGTTATCCCGACAAATGGAGAGACTACTCCGCTCTGGAAATCAAGGATGATGCCTATGTGCTCAACATCCTTCGCGCCAATAAATTCGAGACCAATTTCTACATGGCCAAGATCAACAAACCCGTCGACAAACTCGAATGGGGAATGTCTCCTCAGACGGTGAACGCTTATTACAGTCCGGAAATGAACGAGATCGTCTTCCCTGCAGCCATCCTTCAGCCTCCCTTCTTCTTCAAGGATGGAGATGATGCAGTCAACTACGGTGCCATCGGCGTCGTGATCGGTCACGAGATGACCCACGGCTTCGACGACCAGGGACGCAAATTCGACAAGGTGGGTAACCTGACCGACTGGTGGACGCCCGAAGACTCCAAACGTTTCGACGAGCGTGCAAAGATCCTGGCCGATCAGTTCGACAGTTTCATCGTGCTGGATAGCATCCACGCCAACGGTCAGCTTTGCCAGGGCGAAAACATCGCCGACCTCGGCGGACTGAACATCTCGCACCAGGCCTTCCTGAAAGCCAACAAACAGACGGAATCCATCGACGGATTCACTCCCGAACAGCGTTTCTTTCTCGCCTATGCCCACGTATGGGGACAAAATACCCGCGACAAGGAGATCCTTCGCCGCACCAAGGAAGACGTACACTCCCTGGGCCGCTTCAGGGTACTCGGACCCCTTCAGAACCTGCCCGAATTCTACGCCGCCTTCGACGTGAAATCAGGACAGAAGATGTACCTGGAGCCCGAGAAGAGAGCGAAAATTTGGTAGAATATGCTAATCTGCTAATATGCTAATTTGCTAATGACTAAAAGCTAACAGCTAATAGCTTTTTGTTAATTGCTAAAATGATAAATCGGGAGGTAAAAGGCCCGGTTTATCATTTTTTTTGCAGAATAATCATCCTGCCCGTCTTTATGCTTCCTAAGTGTCTCAGTGCCTTTGTGGCGAAAATATAAATGACACAAAGATTACACAATTTTTTTTTGCTGATAAGATAATAGGTTCATACCTATCCTGATTCGGAATCTCACAACAACAAAAGCCTGTTGCTAAAATGCTAAATTTGTCATCAAATAATGACATTCCCCAAACGCCTTAATCCGATGAAAAAAGCCCTCCTTTTGCTTCTAATCGGGATGATGGCCTCCGCTGCCTTCTGTCAGAAAACGGAACTGGCCGGTCACCTGGTCGACACTCAAAACCACCAACCGCTTCCCTATGGCACCATCGAACTGTTCCGCCTGAGGACGGGCACCATCGCCAACGACCAGGGGGCGTTCAGCCTTGCGGTTTCCGACCTCCAGGCTACCACCGACTCCCTCCGGTTCTCCTGTTTGGGATACCTACCTTTTCTGATTTCGGCCGGCGATTTCCTTGCACTACCCGACAAGACCATCCTATTGCAAGAGGATCACATCCTGCTCCCGGATGTAACGGTGGTTCCTAAAAAATACAAGCTTGTGACGGTCGGCATCACCTCCGGAAAGCCGGAGAGCAAGCAGATCACAAACCTCTTCAACAGCTGGATCGGCAACTACATCGCCAACAAGCGCGGACAAACCGGTTGGATTCGTTCGGTAAGCTACTTCCTCGACAAGGAAGGCCATCCCGAAACCCCCTTCCGCGTGCGCATCTTCAGCGTGAATCCCAACAATAAGTTTCCCGGCAAGGACCTGTTGCACGAAAACGTGATCACCACCGCCAAGCAGGCCGGTTGGCTCACGGTCGACCTGTCCAACTACCACCTACCCTTCCCCACCGAAGGGATCTTCGTGGTGATGGAGTGGATCAATGCAGGCGACGGCTATTTCTATGAGAAGGAGATGGTGCGTAGAGGAAAAAACGGCGAAGAGATCAAAGAACAGAGGCGCTTTTACGGTCAGGCCATCGGCAGTCTGCTGAATCAGCCCGAAATGGTGACCTGGGGCGTTACCCTCGGCAACCAATGGGTCCCCTATTCGCTCTATTACAAGGGCTACATCAACGCGATGATTCACGCAGAAATTGCCTTCCCGGCAGAATGAAAATCCGAAATCAACGCTGGTGGTGGAAAATATCTGTTAGAATGTGCTAATTTGCTAATATGCGAATATGCTAATGACCTAAAGCTAACAGCTTTTAGATAGGATGATGAATCAGGAGCTAAAAGGTCTGGTTTATCATTTTTTTTGATTACCTTTAAAAGGGTTTTCCCTCCACAAGGTGGATGACTCTGTTCCCCTTCGTGAAACCTTTGCGTCTTTGTGCCTTTGACGCGCATTTGAATTTGCCACCAAGGCACCAGAGCACAAAGAGATCACAAAGAGTTATGTTGGCTTAAAAAGAATACCGTTTCTCATAAAACTTTCCGAAAAGATTTCACCCGAATAACTCACCCACCTATGGACCCCATCGTACTGACCGATCCAACGGTCGTCCCCAACGAGGAGCTGGTCTTTAAATTGATTGGCAACAAACGCCTCCTCTGGAAGCAGATTGCAGAACATCTCCATACCAACCACAAGGAGATTACGGAAGCCTGGCAATTCTACAACGATGGCAAATGCTGGATGTTCCGCTACCTGAAAAGGAAGAAGACCATCTGCTGGATTGGAGTGCAGGAAGATACCTTCCGGGTGGGCTTCTGGCTCAGCGACAAGGCCCGGCCCGTGATCGAACAGAGCGACCTCACTGAGACGGTGAAGGAGTCGTACCGCAACGCCAGACAGACCAAGATCGGTTGCGGCTTCTCGATCGTTGTAAACGAACCCAGCGATGCAGAGAATATATTGAAGATGATCGAACTGAAACTCAAGATCAAGTAATTTGTAGCTGGTGCATCTCGCTGGTATGGATTTGTATTCCGCACTGGCGAGTTAATCCCTCCCAAACGCCTGCCCTACGTAAATCACGTAGATACATTTTAGAAATTCCTTTATTGCCCCATTGTTTACATAGCTCTATTTTTAGGCAACTGAATTAAACTAAAAATATGAACTTATGTTAAACGCTATGTTTTTGACCATTGGTACGCTCGATACCGGTTCAACTGCTTTTATGTTGCTGGCGACCAGTTTGGTCATGCTCATGACACCGGGACTGGCATTTTTCTATGGTGGGTTGGCCACCAAACGCAATATTCTGGCCATTATGATACAAAGCTTTGTGTCTCTGGGCTGGACGACCGTTTTATGGGTATTCTTTGGATACTCCTTGTGCTTTAGCGGTGGTGCAGGTGGAATTATCGGCAATTTTGACAAGGCGTTCCTGGCAGGAATATCAACAGATACGCTTTGGGCCGGCAATGGTAAAATCCCAGAAATGGTTTTCATTGCTTACCAGATGATGTTTGCCATCATTACTCCGGCACTGATCACGGGTGCTTTTGTCAATCGTGTAACCTTCAAATCCTATTTCCTTTTCCTGACAGTATGGCAAATTCTGGTTTACTATCCCTTTGTACACATGATCTGGGGTGGTGGTCTATTGGCTCAATGGGGCGTCATCGACTTTGCAGGCGGTATCGTAGTCCACGCTACGGCCGGTTTTGCAGCATTGGCATCGGTGTTGTATGTTGGAGCAAGGGTGGACAAAAATTCGACCCCAAACAGCATTCCTTTGGTTGCCATTGGCAGTGGTTTGCTTTGGTTTGGCTGGTATGGTTTCAATGCAGGCAGCGAATGTCAGGTCGACAATGTTACCTCCCTGGCCTTTTTAAATACCGACATAGCAGCATCATTTGCGACCATGTCATGGTTGTTGATAGAATATACCAGAGAACGCAAACCCAAGTTTATCGGACTTCTTACAGGGTCCATTGCCGGGCTTGCAACCATTACGCCTTGTGCGGGTTTTGTTCCGCTGTGGGCTTCGCCAATCATTGGAACGGCAGCCGGTATCATGTGCTACCTGGCCGTACAGTTTAAAAACAAGATGAAGTGGGACGATGCGTTGGACGTTTGGGGTGTTCACGGAATTGGTGGCGTTTTTGGCACCATTCTGTTGGGTGTTTTCGCCTCCAAGATGGTAAATGCTTCGGGCGCCGACGGACTCATCTACGGCGGAGGAATGTTCTTCTTCAAACAGGTGGTGGCAGTTGTTACGGCATCCGCCTATGCGTTCATTTTCACCTATTTGATGCTGATCATCATCAACAAGATTACACCAGTTAAAGTATCGGAAGAGGAGGAGAAATTAGGGCTGGATCAATCCCTGCACGGGGAGAAAGCCTACGATGACGGCGTCATCTAAATAAGCTTCAAACATAAAAATGGCTGACAATCTTAAAGTCGGCCTTTTTTTTTATCTTGTTCTGCCTCTCACTGGTTAAATATGTTCAGGAAATCCATCATCAGAAAATTCATGTTTCTCTACATCATCGTAGGGATTTCATCGTTGTCGCTGGTTGGCCTGTACTCCTATTTCAAAGCCAAGCAGGCGCTTATTTCGAGGGCAACCGAGCAGCTCAACTCGGTCAAATACCTGAAGAAGGTGCAAATTGAGAATTATCTGACCGATTGCAGGAGCAAAAAGATGGATTTCAACCGCGACGAGATCAATAGAATCATGCTCGACACCATTCAGACCAACGGATTGGGAAAAACAGGAGAGATCTACCTCGTTGGAAATGACTTCTATCTGAAGAGCAAATCACGTTTCTTTCCGGATCTACCCCAATCCGTCAAAGCCGAAACGCCCAGCATTAAAAAAGCTTTCCTGCAGGGGAACGGAAATGCCGTTTTTCCCGACTACAGGGGCATATTGTGCTTGAGCTCCTTCGACAAGCTGAATGTTGCAGCCCTGGATTGGGTCATTGTAGCAGAAATTGATTACAAGGAGGCGATGGTGCCGATCACCAACCTGCGGAACGATTTGATTTTCGTTTCACTGATAGTGCTGCTATTGATCTTCTCCATCGCCCAGGTCATTACCTCGGACATTGTCGTGCCGATCCGGAAATTAAAGAGCGCTGCCGCAAAGATAGGCACGGGTGATTTTGACGCAAAAGTAGACATCCAAACGGAAAACGAATTTGGCGTTTTGGCCTCAACCTTCAACCAGATGATAGATGACATCCAAAACAATACGCTGGAGCTGCTGAACGAAAAGGCCAAGCGGGTATCTGCGCTCTACGATGGGCAAGAGTTTGAACGGCACCGCATCGCGCGGGAATTACACGATGGACTTGCTCAACAATTGATTGCCGTTAAAATGACGCTGGATAACCTGATCAACCGGAAGGAATTATTGAATGAAGAGAAGACGAGTGAGCTGAAACAACAGATCAACAGTTCGATTGATGAATTGCGCAAAATATCCTACGACCTAGCCCCTGCCGGAATACTTGAATTCGGCATTGAGATTGCGCTGAAAAATCTGTGCAACCAGATACAGAACAACACCACCATCCAGTTAGAGTTCTCAGCCTTTGGCGATTTTTCGGAACTCGAACCACGCACCAAGATCTATTTGTACCGCATTGTTCAGGAGGCACTGAACAACACGTTGAAGCACGCGGAAGCCACGCGGATCCAGATTCATCTGACAGAGACCTATTCCCATCTGGTGCTGATGATTGAAGACAACGGCAAGGGTTTTAATTTTGACAGTGAAAATCTCGGGTTAGGCAAAGGTTTGTTTAATATACGTGAAAGAAGTATCCTCCTTAACGGAACTTTCGATGTTGAAACTTTTCCCCGTCAAGGAACAACAATCAGAGTGAAACTAAACAAATCAACCGAAGAATGAACCGAATAAAGATCCTGTTGGTCGATGACCACCAAATTATACTCGACGGAGTGAAGACGATGATTATCGATGAGGCGGACATAGATTTTGTCGGCAGCGCATCATCGGGGAAAAAAGCATTGGAAATGATAGGAATCACTTCGCCGGATATCGTCATCAGCGATATTTCCATGCCGGATATGACTGGGATTGAGCTGACAGACAGAATAAAGGCATTGAACAACAACATCAAGGTCTTGATCCTCTCCATGTACACTACCGATGATTACATTTACAACGCCATCAAAGCCGGAGCCCTAGGAATATTGCCCAAACAGGATACCAACAAGGAGATGCTTCTCGAAGCCATCCGTACCATTTATGCAGGGGAAGAGTATTTTGCCCCGAATATTTCCAAAAATCTGATGAAGAGCTATGTTTCAGGGGTAAAAAAAGGGACCAATGCCGAAAACATCAAGAAATATTCGCTGACCCAGCGGGAGAAAGAGATACTCAAATTGTATGTGGAGGGATTCTCTAATCAGGAAGTTGCCGAAAAGCTGAATATCAGTATCAGAACCGTTGAAACACACAAGAACAACATCATGCAAAAATTTGAATTTAAGAGTACCATCGAGATGGTCAAATTTGCCTTGAAGAACAATCTGGTGATACTCTGAATCTGGATTCATTTACTGATAGCTACAAACCGGCCGTAAAAATAACATCGTTGAAGGCAGCCATACAGGGCTGCCCCTGCCTGTTCTTCTATCCAAATATGCAGCAAGACGCCGTATACCCTTCCTCTACAATTTCCAATCTTCACTTATCGCTTTTCATTTTTCACTTTTCATTTCCCTATCTTTACCCCGCACAACGGCAAACGAAGATCTGACCCGTTCTGCTACACATTCACATACGACAACGAACAAATCAGGATAAAATGGAACGTCAAAATGTCTCTTCGGGCTCCAAATTTGAGAAACCCATCGGTTTCTCCCGCGCCGTTCGCATCGGCAACATCATTGCCGTAGCCGGAACGGCTCCCATCGCAGCGGATGGCACCACCGCCTTCCACAACGATCTCTACAACCAGACCCGCCGCTGCCTCGAAATCATCCGTCAGGCCATTACAGATGCCGGTGGTACGATGGAGGGGGTGATCCGTACCCGGATGTTCCTCACCAACATCGCCATCTGGGAAGAGGCAGCCAGGGCGTACGGCGAATTCTTTTCCGAGATTCGTCCGGCCTGCTCATTTGTGGAAGTGAAGGGATTGATCAGCAGCGAATGGCTGGTGGAGATGGAAGCCGACTGCATCGTGCTATAGTAACTGTTTCCAGCAAGTAAGTTTCATACAATGTCTTAAATCTTTTAGTCATGGAAAAAACACCGCAGATTGCTCCAGTCATCGTCTTTACGGGCACCTACTGGCAGGCGCAAATGGTCAAGAGCCTGCTTGAAAATGCAGAGATCGAGTCCTATCTCCTTGGCGAAACAAAGGGGACCTTTAACCTGGGTTGGAGTCTGCCCGGCGAGCAGGGTTCTGTGCGGGTAATGGTTGCGGGAGAGGACCTTGAGCTGGCAAGAAGCGTCGTGGAGGAGTACGAAAAGAATCTAAAGACAGAGGAATAGTTGCTTCTTCGAAATTTTGATCCTTTTGGTCCGGGATAAATTGAAGATCTTTTTTGAAGATATTAATGCGGACAGTATGGATGGGTAATTCACATTTATATCCTAATTTCGCCGCTATGCGGCTGGATAATAGCAACAATGATGAAGGGCAGCCACACAGGGCTGCCCCAGCAGTTCCTTTGAAATAAGATGTTAGACGCAATATACAGCGTCTAACATCTTATTTCATCTTTCACTTTTACCTGACAATTCTCCTGATCCTCTTCTTCTCTTCCCGTGCGATAACGATTGGGATCTTCTCCTCAATCACGTTGCTGGTATCCAGTCCGAAGGCTTTCACGTCGTTGATGCCCATCCGGCGGATGAAGTTGTGCAGTCCCATCGTGAATCGCTTGAGTGGCGGCAGTTTGTAATCGTTTACCAGTACCCGGTCGAGGTTCACGAAGAGGAAGTCGGCTGGAATGGAGTGTCTCTTCAGGGATTTGTAATGGCTCACCATGCTAATTTCATGCGTCTTCTCCAGGTCCTCAAGCACCTGCTTGAAGTAGACGTTGATCCGGCGCTCCACCTTGAATCCGAGGTGGAATTCGACCTTGATCACAACGCCTGGCACGATGTGGTGGACGGTATATTCGAAGGTATCCGGCGTATCGAGGCTGTCGATGTGCAGGAACCAATAGGTATTGGCCCTTTTGGGGTGTTTGTTGAAGATGGAGAACATGATCTTCGACTCGATCTGGTCCAGCTTGTTGGCCTTGGTGATGTAGACCAGGTTGGTGGCGATCTTGGGCACGTTGTAATCCATGCTCAGTTCGTAGATCACCTCCGTCTCCTTCTTCAGACTGGTAAAGGTGATGAATTTGTTCTTGATCTTCCGTCCAAAATACCAGCCGTACATCACGATGAAGAAGAAGAAGGCCAGCATGATGGTCAACCAACCGCCATCGACGAATTTATGCAGGTTGGCGTAGAGGAAGGTACCCTCGATGGTGAGGAACAATCCAAGCACTAAGAACCGGATGAAGACATTCAGCTTGCGCTTGTGCAAATAGACAGACAAGAGCAGGGTGGTCATAATCATCGTGATGGTAATGGAGAGACCGTAGGCAGCCTCCATGTTGGAGGACTTGGCAAAGTAGATCACTACGAAGGAGCAGGCGATCCAGAGCAGCCAGTTCACGAACGGAATGTAGACCTGTCCCTTGACGGAGGTTGGATAGAGCACCTTGATCCGTGGCCAGACATTCAGCGTAATGGCTTCGCTGATGAGCGTATAGGATCCGCTGATCAGAGCCTGACTGGCGATAACGGCGGCAGCGGTGGCGATGATGACCCCGGGTATCAGGAACCATTGGGGCATAATGGAGTAAAAGACATTCACATTTTTGGCATCGGCCAGGTGGTTCAGCAACCAGGCACCCTGTCCGAAGTAGTTGAGTAACAGGGTAACCTTAACGAAGACCCAGGTAATCCTTATGTTTTTGATCCCACAGTGCCCCAGATCCGAATACAAGGCTTCGGCTCCCGTAGTTGCCAGGAAGACAGCCCCCAGCAAGATCACAGCCTCGGGATAAACGGTAAGAAACTTAATGGCATAGTAGGGATTCATCGCAGCCATCACACCGGCTCCGTGGACCAACTGGCTCACGCCAAGTACACCCAGAAGGACGAACCAAAGGAACATCACAGGGCCAAACACCCTGCCGATCAAACCAGAGCCAAACTGTTGGAAGAAGAAGAGAAGCAGGAAGATAGAGAGTACGATGGGAACCACCGGAACGTTTTCATAGAGGATATTCAAACCTTCCACTGCAGAGGTCACCGTGATGGCAGGTGTGATGACGCCGTCTGCAAGCAGGGCACTACCCCCTACCATCGTGATGATGGCAATCAGGTTCGTCTTTCTCCGTACCAGGGCAAAAAGGGCAAAGATCCCTCCCTCACCGTGGTTATCGGCCTGAAGAGTGATGATGACGTATTTGAAAGTAGTTTGGAGGGTAAGGGTCCAGAAGATACAGGATAAGCCTCCGTAGATGAGCAGTTCGTTGATCTCAATCCCGCCCTTCATGATGGCGTTCATCACATACAAGGGACTGGTACCAATGTCTCCGTAGACAATCCCAAGGGTGACAACAAGTCCGGCGAGCGTGACTTTCTTAATTCCGGAATGACTATTTTCCATTCACTACTTAATAGTTAATATATGTTAACTCAGAATACAAGGGCACAAAAATAAACTAATTGAAACAATTTTATTCTCGCCACAATAAAATATATCAATAACTTAAAATAGGAACCTATTTAAATTTGAAAACGGGAAAGTTTGAAAATTTGAAAATGAATCGAATTCCTATAAATTAATTGGCTATTTTGTATGGCGAACTCCCTTCGTAGGGTTAAATTTTTTCCTCTGCTCCCATCCCAATTGGTACATTATCATATCAGCATATTAGCACATTATCAAATTAGCCTGATTCCCTTCTCTTCCATCAAAATCCTCCTTTGGCGGTAAAGGGCGCCGATGGCCTTCTTGAAGATTTTCTTGCTGATGGCGAAACGCTCGAAAATAAGAGCCGCATCGCTTTTATCAGTAAATGGTAGGAAACCACCTGCTTCGTGAAGCTTATTCAGGATATCCTGAGAGATCCCGTCGACCTGTTCGTAACCGGGACGATAAAGCGAAAGATCGATCTTCTTGTCGTCACGCACCTTTTTGATGTACGCCTTCAGTTTTTGCCCCTTGTTCAGCGGTCCGGGCAGTTCGTCATGGTATAGTATGCCCCTGTGCAGGTGGTTGATGATGGCATTGTAACCCAGTTCGCTCTCGCTCTCCACGATCAGGGAAACTTCCTCACCCACCTTGTATTCGGGAATCACGTTGTCGAGAAACTTCTCTAGTTTGGCAGATGCCGCGATTCGTTGCGAATCCGGATCCACATAGACATAGACCAGATAAGACCGACCTGCCACCATGTTCATCTTTTGCTCCCGGAAAGGCACCAGCAAATCCTTCATCAATCCCCAGTCGAGAAAGGCACCGACGTTGTTGACTGCATTGACCCGCAGCATTGCAAACTCGCCCACCTGGGCAAAGGGCTTCTCTGTGGTGGCGATGATCCGGTCTTCTGAATCCAGGTAAATGAATACCTCCAGATCTTCATCCACCTCGCACACTTCGGGGACATAGCGCGCAGGAAGGAGGATCTCTCCCATTTCAGCTCCATCGAGGTAAACCCCAAAATCAACATATTTAACAACTTTGAGGGTGTTGTACCTCCCGGGTAGTATCATCTTTTGTCTCTTTTAATGATTCAGGGTTTGTTCCGCAAAACTCCTTCCGGCGTGAAAAGCATTCAGGTTGACGGCGACCATCTCTTCCCCTTTCCGTGCAAAGATACTCCTTATCGCCGCTTCCAGGCTTTCCAGCGGAAGATCGATGAATGGAGAGGCAGCACCCAGCATCACCATGTTGGACGATTTCGCATTGCCCGACTCCTTCGCGACAAACTCGGCATCGATGGCCACTTGATGAGGCAGGCTTGCAATGGTCTTAAGGACCCCTTCCACATCAGGATAGTCTGGGATGTTGACATAAGGGGTCGTGTTCGTGATTACATATCCCTCCTCTGAAAGAAAAGAGAGGTAACGCAGCGACTCCAGTGGTTCTACAGAGAGGATCAGCTGGGCCTCTCCCGAGGGGATCAGGTCGGAATGGATGGGCTGGTCGGAAAGCCGAAGATAGGATTGAACGGCTCCCCCGCGCTGGCTCATTCCGTGTGTTTCTGCCTGTTTAAGGTAAAGGTTGTTCTCGATGGCAGCCAATCCGAGTACCGTTGCGATGGAGAGGATTCCCTGTCCGCCGACTCCTGCTAAAACAATGTCACACTTCATTGGGATGGTATATCGATGAAATTAATTTCTTTTTCTTCTGGCCAGTTTCTGAATGCACTCCCTCCGGGGAATGATGACAGAAACGCCTTGATAGGCAATCTCTTGCCTTAGCAATCCAACCAGTATTTCGTGATTTTTAGGCAGCGATTCCAGCACGTGAATGTGATCAGGCAATACGCCCACCCCTTCGCAGATGGCTTCGATACGACCCAGGGCAGAGGAGTCCTGGCCCCCCGTCATCGAGATCGATTCGTTGTCTCCGATGATCAGGACGATGTTCGACTGTTCGTTGACCGCATCGAGCAATCCGGTAATCCCCGAATGGGTGAAGGTGGAGTCGCCAATCACGGCCACGGAAGGAAACAGCCCTGCATCGGCGGCACCTTTGGCCATCGTCACCGAGGCTCCCATATCCACACAACTATAAATGGAGCTATAGGGAGGAAGAGCCCCAAGGGTGTAACATCCGATATCCGAAAAGACCTTTCCCTTCCCATGTTCTTCCATCACTTCATTGAGCGCCCGGTAGGTATCGTGGTGCCCGCAGCCTTTGCACAGTGCCGGAGGCCTGTTGACCAAAGTACTTTGAAGCTCTTGCCCAACTGGTTTCTCGAGATGCAAGGCAGAAGCCACCAGGTCCGGATTCAATTCTCCGGCCCTGGGGAGGGTACCGTCGAGCCTGCCCAATATCTTTTTGCCCCGTTGAAAGAATCCGCGCAGCTGCTCTTCCACAAGCGGATATCCCTCTTCGAGTACCAGTATTTCATCGACCTGCGACTCCAGTTGCTTCAACAAGTTCTCCGGCAGGGGATATTGCGAAATCTTGACCCAGGGATAGGGTGAGACACCCGGATAGTTCTCCCTGAAATAGTTGACTGCGATGCCACAGCAGACGATGCCCAAGGACCTGTCGGCTCCATCCTCAAACTTGTTGAAGACCGACTGCTCTGAAAGTTCGAGAAACCGATCCTGCTGGTTGAGTAAATTCTGGTATCGGCGTCTCGCGTTTGCAGGCAGCAGGACGAACTGCATCGGATCGGAGGGCAGGGAGATCGGATTCTCCATACGAGCCTTTTCCATCAGGAGAACCCCCGAACGCGAATGCGCCAAACGAGTCGTGATACGGATCATCACGGGAACACCGTTCTTCTCCGATAGTTCCAGTCCGGCCAGTGTCAAATCATAGGCCTCCTGCTGATCGGAAGGCTCCAGTACGGGGATCATTGCGAAGCGTCCATAGTAGCGAGAGTCCTGTTCGTTCTGGGAAGAGTGCATCGAAGGGTCGTCGGCAACAGCAATCACCATTCCACCGTTGATACCGGTGACGGCAATGTTCATAAATACGTCGGCTGCCACGTTCAAACCCACGTGCTTCATGCAGACCAGGGTTCTCTTACCCGCATAGGACATACCGAGTGCAGCCTCCATCGCGGTCTTCTCGTTGGCCGACCACTGACGGTGCAAATTTCTTTCAATAGCTACTTCATTTTCCTGTATGTATTCCGTGATCTCCGTGGAAGGTGTACCCGGATAGGCATAAACGCCGGAAATGCCTCCGTCGATGGCACCCTGCCCGATTGCTTCAACGCCCAACAACAATTTTTTGTGTGTCATATCGAATCAATTCTTTGTGTCTTTTTGGTCAATTTCTGCATTTTACATTTGGATTCCAATTTTGCCAGACGTTGCATGCAACGTCTCTACCGGAGCACATCTGCCAATTGGTTCCTATTTTGTCGGTCAGCCACACAGGGTTGCTCCTACATATTTTGCGCCGGTCCGTCCGATCCCAATTAATCTCTTCTTTCAACAGGCTACCACGGACGGTACGCATTGAACCTATCGTTTTCTACCAAAATATCGCCGCTCTGCGGCTCGCATTTCTGCATGTTATTCATTGTGTTCGAAAAATTTATTCCAGACGCGGTATACCGTGTCGTTACTTTTCATTTTACACTTCATTCCTCTACGATACCTTAACCGCTACGCGATAGGTTAGGATGGTTGTTCACTCTCAACTTTCAGTTCTCAACTCTTAGTTTGACTCGTCCTGATTTTAGTTTACAGTTTTTGTAAACCTATTTCAGGACAAGACAGGTCTCTCTATCCTCCAAGTCTTTCCCTCATTTCCGCTCCTGGAATGCCCAGAAATTCCCCCTGCTCTCCTCCTTCTCCTGAAGATCGGATTGTTGCTGCATCCAATTCTTGGCCAACATCTTCATATCGGCATCCGCGTATTCGAAAAATTGGATATAAGCTTCGCAGAAACGTGGTAGCCGCTGATCGGCAGGGTCTTTGACCCGATCCTTGGTGCATCCGCCGAAGCATTTTGACAACCAGGGACAGAACCGGCATTTGCGGGGCAGCAAGGTTTTGGCTTTCCCGAAATCATCCTGCTTCTTGCTGTTGAGCATGTTGATGATTTTGTCGTTGCGCAGGTTTCCCAGTCGGTGACGCGGCTCCACGAAGAAATCGCAGGAGTAGATGTTGCCGTTGTGTTCCACAACAACATAGGGACCACACTCTTTTTGCAGGGTACATTCAGGAGATTCTAGTCCAACATAGGCATAAAAGGCAGATTCGAAATGTCTGACGGAGGTCGTGGGGGCCCCATTCACGAAATCTGCCCGCCAAAGGTCATACAGTTTGACCAGGAAATTGCCATATTTCTCCGCCGAAAGGGAGAAAGGTGCGGCTTTCGAAGGATCGGTCGGATCGGTTTCCACGACCGGAATGAACTGCATCCAGGTTAGGCCCAGACTCTTGTAATAGTTGTAAAGGTCTTCGGGATAATCAGCTGAATAGTCTGTGATGCAGCACATCGCATTGACAGCCACGCCCTCCTCGAGCAGCATCTTCGCCTTTTCCTCGACTATGGCCCAGGTTTTCTGCTCCCCTTTATTGACACGGTATCTGTCGTGGATGTGTTCGGGTCCGTCAAGGGAGAGACCTATCAGCCAGTCGTATTTTTTGAAGAATTTGGCCCATTCACGGTCCAAGAGCGTACCGTTGGTCTGGAAGCCATTGCCCACCTGCTTGCCGTGGCCATATTTGATCTCGAGGTCGATGGCCCTCTGATAGAATTCGAGGCCCATCAGGGCAGGCTCCCCTCCTTGCCAGGCAATGGAAACCTCTCGGCCAGACTGTTGCATCACCTGGCGAATCAGCTCTTCCTGTATTTCAGGACTCATTCTGTGACTGGTTGTTTCAGGGAAAAGCGCACTCTTATCCAGGTAGAAGCAGTAGGTACATTTCAGATTGCAATCCGGTCCGGCAGGTTTGATTAGGACGGAGGTCAAGGGCCTTTGTTTTTGAGCCATATGAAAGTTGGAATGAGAATGCGAAAATAATCAAAATTGATCAGCCAATTCCATTTTCAAAAGAGAACCTTACAGCGAAAGAACAATAATTTGAATACTTTTATCAGGAAGTTTGATCAATTGGATTATGGCACTTAACCGCTTCCTGCTTTTCCTAACCTTGTTTATAAGTTCGCTCTTCTCCGTTTCGGGGCAAGAGCAGGAGGTGGTACTGAAAGGCAAAATAACGGGACCCGATCAGATGCCTCTCCCATCTGTCAACATTCTCCTGAAAAATAGCAGAAAGGGAACCTTCAGTGACAAAACTGGCCATTTCCTGTTGAAGATCCATCCCGGCAGGGACTCTGTGCTTATTTTCAGCATCCTCAACTTCAAAACCCTGGAAAGAAAGATCCCTCCCATCTCAAAGAACGAATGGACTGTGATCATGACCCCTGTTTCCATCAGGCTTTCAGAAGTCCTCATCAACCAGCAACGCAAAACCACTCCGGCGGTTGTGAACATCGATCCCCGGTTGACAAAAAACCTCCCAAATACCGGAGGAGGAGCCGTCGAGCAATTGGTCAAGACACTCCCGGGTGTGAGTAGCCACAACGAATTGAGTCCGCAATACAGTGTAAGGGGGGGGAATTACGATGAAAACCTGCTTTATGTCAACGGGATCGAGATCTTTCGACCTTTCCTGGTCAAAACCGGCGAACAAGAGGGACTCAGTTTCCTCAATCCGGATCTGGTCGGTGCCATCCGTTTCTCTTCCGGGGGATTCGACAGCTCTTATGGAGACAAGATGTCGTCGGTGCTGGACATTGATTACAAAACACCAAATAAACCTGCGGGGAGTGCTGAACTCGGAGCTTTGAGTGCTTCAGCCCATCTGGAGGGGAGGGCTTACCACGACAAGTTTACCTGGCTAACCGGCATTCGCTACCGCGACAACCGCTACCTGCTGGGGACACTCGACCAGAAAGGCCGTTATGAGCCATCCGACCTCGATCTCCAGGCTTTGTTTGGCTTTCAGTTTTCAGACCAATTCTCGCTTGGCTTCCTGACCAATTTCTCCAACAATACTTACAACTTTATCCCCGAATCCAGGGAGACCCGGTTCGGTACAATGAGCCAGTCTTACCTGCTAAAAATCTATTTCGACGGCAAGGAGAAGGACCAGTTCACCAACCGTATGGGAGCGCTGACGTTCAATTACGATCCATCCCACGATCTGCACCTGCAACTGACAGGAAGTGCCTTTTACTCGGATGAGAAGGAGCGATACGATATTCTAGGCCAATATTACCTGAATGATATTACGTCCGGCAGCTCCCCGTCAGGGACTCCTGATAGCACCCAATTGATGGGCGTCGGGTCTTCGTTGCAGCACGCAGGAAATTTTTTGAAGTCAAACATCTTCAACCTCGAGCATAGTGGCAAATACCGGATGAACGACCACCAGATCCATTGGGGCTTTAAATTTCAGTCAGAACGCATCCATGATCAGGTGAGCGAATGGGAAATGCGCGATTCGGCAGGCTATTCCCTGCCCTACAACAACCAATCCATTGGGTTGTATCGCAGTATAAAGGCAGACAACACACTGAACAGCAACAGATACAGCGGATATCTACAGGACAACTTTACGGCGCATCTCCCCCAGGCAACACTCTCTTTCAATGTGGGTGGACGGATGCAATACTGGGATTACAATGATCAGTTGATTTTCAGTCCACGCCTCTCCCTCAGATATGCGCCCGATGGGATGAAACAGCTGCAGTTCAGTCTGGCCTGGGGAGTCTATCAACAGATGCCTTTCTTCAAGGAGCTGAAAAGTCAGGATGCAACTCTGGTACCCAAGGTGAAAGCTCAGAAATCGGTGCATTACATTGCCGGAGTGGATCACACTTTTTCGCTGGATAACAGACCATTCAAACTCACAGCAGAACTCTGGTACAAATCCATGAGCCACCTGATTCCTTACAAGACCGATAACCTCAACCTTCAATACTTCCCCAATGAACAAGCCAAAGGATATGCGGCAGGGTTGGAGGTGAAGCTGATTGGGGAGGCGGTTCCCGGCGCCCTCTCATGGGCTTCCATCACCCTGATGAAAACAAAGGAGGACATTTTGGGTGATCACTACCTGAAACAGGGAGCAAACGGAACAGCAGCCACAACTGTTTATCCGGGTTATCTGCCCCGTCCGGGAGACCAGCGGTTCAATTTCAATCTGTTTTTCCAGGACTTTCTGCCCAAAAATCCTACTGTTAAGATGAACCTCACGCTTTTGTACGGAACCGGACTACCCTTCGGACCACCTCATAGCGAACGTTACCTGGATACTTTCAGGATGCCCTCGTACCGAAGGGTTGATCTTGGATTTTCGAAGTTGCTGGTTGGCAACATTGAAAACAAGCGGACCAATGGCATTTCCCGGTATATGAAGGAGGCCTGGCTTTCCCTGGAAATATTTAATCTGTTCGACATCGACAACACGATCTCCTATTACTGGGTTTCTGATTTTGAAAACCAGATGCACGCAGTTCCCAATTACCTGACAGGAAGAAGGCTCAATCTGAAGGCATCGGTTTCCTTCTGAAAAGGACCCTGATAACAGAATGATAGCAAAGAAGTATTTTTGCATGGATAGCCCAGTGTAGTAAACCGACTTTCAAGGAGCTCAACGTTTCCATCGTTTGCAAGGCATAAAAAAATTATATGACATAAATCATCAGAAAAATAGCCTTAATGGCTCCCCATAATCGTTCAAAATTTTGATTGTTCAGCGAATTAATTTTAGCTTCGTTCCATCATTGCAGACACCAAACTGTTTAAACTTCATAGCTATGAAAACACAGGATTTTATTGACAGAGAAGATCTTTACGGCGCCCACAACTACCACCCGCTTCCCGTCGTGCTCGAAAAGGGAGAAGGCGTTTTTGTGTGGGATGTTGAAGGCAAACGCTATTTTGATTTTCTAGCCTCCTATTCTGCTGTCAACCAAGGACATTGCCATCCAAAAATCGTAAAGGCACTGGTAGATCAGGCCGGAAAACTGGCTCTTACCTCCCGTGCCTTTTACAACAATGTTCTGGGAGAATGGGAAGAGTACATGACCAAACTGTTCGGTTACGACAAGATTCTACCAATGAACTCGGGAGCCGAAGGAGACGAAACAGCCCTTAAGCTGATCCGCAAATGGGCCTACAAAGTGAAGGGCATTCCAGAAAACATGGCAAGAATCATCGTCTGCGACGGGAATTTCCACGGCCGGACGATCACCATCATCTCGATGTCGTCGGATCCTGATTCCTATGCGGGATATGGCCCTTTCACCCCGGGGTTTGTCAAGATCCCATACAATGACCTCAAGGCACTGGAGAAAGAGCTAAGCCATCCCCATACTGCCGGATTCCTGGTAGAACCCATCCAGGCAGAAGCCGGTGTCTACGTTCCGGAAGACAACTACCTGAGAAAAGCTGCACAGCTTTGCAAGGAGTACAATGTGTTGCTGGCGGCCGATGAAGTTCAAACCGGACTATGCCGTACAGGAAAGATGCTGGCCTGCGACCACGAAGGCGTGCGGCCCGACCTGCTGATCCTGGGGAAAGCTGCCTCAGGAGGAATGTATCCTGTCTCCTGTGTTTTGGCCGACGATGAAATCATGCTGACTATCCGTCCGGGGGAACACGGCTCTACCTACGGTGGAAACCCGCTGGCAGCCAAGGTATCCCTTGCAGCCATGAATGTTTTGCTGGAAGAAAAACTGTCGGAGAATGCAACCGCCATGGGAATAATTTTCCGTGACAAAATGAAGGCCTTTAAATCACCCTTGATCGCCGAAGTGCGCGGCAAAGGTTTGCTGAATGCCATCCAGATCAATCCTGTCAAGGGCAAACAGGCCTGGGATCTCTGCCTGGTGATGAAAGAAAACGGCATCCTGGCCAAGCCCACCCACGAACATACCATTCGCTTTACGCCGCCATTGATCATCACAGAGCCACAAATTCTTGAAGCAATCGGTCTGATTCAAAAATCGATGCAGGAATTTGTCTGATCGATAGGATGACATTAAATAACAAGAAGGGATGAAATGGATTGCATTTCATCCCTTCTGTTTTTTAATCCGATGAAGCTATTTGGAATCGGTCACTGCCTCAAAGCGTGCAAGTGGTACCTCGTCGGCACTGTTGAGAATTAAGCCCCCATTTTTGATCAGGAACCTGCTAACCACTTTCAGCTCCTCCCTGAAAACCTGCTCCGTCTTCATGTTGACGCAGGCCATTCGGGTCGATGCCTGGATGGTAAATCGCAGTACGGATTCCTCATTCTGATCGAACTTTCCTGAAAATCTGTTGCATCCAGCGAATGCCGAAAATTTTCCGTCACTGCTTAGTTGCAAGTAGGAAAACTCATTGTTCCCGGGTTTGGTGACGACCGCCTGACCTGCCAATTCTACCAGTTTCCATTTGGTACCCACCAGCGAGACCTCACCTGCAGATGAAGACTTATGGGGACCATTCAAACAGGCTACAGACAGCATTCCAATGCAGATGACCAAACCAGCAAATCTTAAACGTCTCATATTTTCTATTTTTTGGAAGAGGATGAATCACCCCCTTTTTTGTTGTCAGACAAACGCTCCTTCAAATTATCGATGGCGTCATCCATCTCTCTGGCAAACTTGTCACCGTATATTTTCGCCTGGCTTAGGAAAATTTCGGCCTTCGATTCGGCCTTTCCCCGAAGGTTTTCCACCTTACCAGGAAGTTCTCCTTCTTTCACCTCGTCAATTTTTTTATCAACGTATTCACCGACTTGTTCAATCAGATCCGTCATTTTTGCATAGGTTTCACTCTCCTTGAACTTACCGAATCCCTCGCTCACAGCTTTTTCCGCCTTTTCAGCCATCTCCCTCGTTTTTCCGAGTAAATCATCCGTATTTTGCATTTTCTTTTTTTACCGATTAAATGGAATCCACTATTCAAATACAAACACCCTCAAAATTAACCAAAATATTGGTCGGGTAGAATAAATAAGTCACAATCAGTTGCATTCTCAAAAAAGAAACACCCTGCGAACAATTGGTTGCAGGGTGTTTCCTTTACAAATCTTTGGGATTCATTTCAGAGACTCTCGCCAAAATCTTCGCGGAATTTGGCTACCAGCTTATCCACCCAGTCACCTATGGGCTTCAGCTTTCCGACGAAGAAACGGAGTACGGGTGGCTCTTCCGTCCATTCCAGTCCGCCGATCAGATGGCGGTTGTCGTACAGCCATTTGATCCTATCTTCGGCATATTTGACCTGCGACAAGGTAAATACTCTCCTAGGGAAGGCCAGTCGAAGCAATTCGACATCTGCCAGCACGTCATTCCCATTTTCATCCCGAACACTGGAGATGGTACCCCGCTCCATCCCCCTGATTCCAGAGGCAACATACAAGGCAGCGGCCAGGGCACCTGCGGGATATTGCTCCTGTGGTACATGGCTGATAAACTGGCCGGCATCCAGGTGGCAACCCAATCCTCCGGAAGGAGTTATTACGGGAATTCCACTCTTGTCGAGGGTATCGACCAGGTATTTAATGAAGGTAGGTGAATGGCTGATCACATCAAAATCAAGGGTTTCATAGAGTCCTACGGTCATTGCTTCAATTTCGCGTACGCTCATTCCTCCATAGGTAAGGAAGCCCTCGAAAAGTGGAACCCAGTCGCGCATCATCATGTAAATTTCGCGGTCGTTGGTGCAGATACCACCACCACGGCTGCAGCTCACCTTCCGGCCCGAGAAGTAGGAGAAATCGGTATAGCTCAGCATTTCGTGCAGGATATCCTTGAGCGAAACATCCTGGTAGCCCTCTTCCCGAATTTTGATGAAATAAAGGTTTTCGTTGATCAGACTAGTATCCATCAACAGTTTGATGTTGTGTGCTTTAGCGATAACCGATACCTCACGTAGGTTTTTCATGGAAAATGGCTGACCACCGATCAGGTTGGTTCCGGCTTCGAAACGAATGAAGGCGACATTTTCGGCGCCCCATTTCTCAATCACCTTGTTGAGCTTGCCGATGTCCATGTTCCCCTTGAACGGGAAATCACTCTTGATCTTGAGCGCTTCGTCGGTATATATTTCTTCTACCACTCCACCGCACATTTCGATGTGGGCCTTGGTCGTAGTAAAGTGATAATTCATCGGAATGACCTTCCCTGGCTTGACAAATGATTTGGAGATGATGTGCTCTGCCGCCCTTCCCTGGTGAACAGGCAAATAATATTTTTGATTGAAAACGTCCAGAATGGCCTTCTCAAGTTTGGTAAAACTGGCTGATCCAGCATACGAATCATCTGCCACGCTCATTGCTGCTATCTGATTGTCGCTCATTGCATTGGTGCCTGAATCCGTAAGCATGTCCAGGTAAACATCCTTGTTCATCAGCAGGAAAGTATTGAATCCTGCACCAAAGATGGCCTCCTTCCGTTCTTCGACGGGGAGCAAGTTAAGTTTCTGAACCACACGAACTTTGTGCATCTCCAAAGGAGTGACTTCGCCGCTGTAAAATTTCACAGTTTTCAGTTTTTCTGATTTTTCCATTGTTGAATTAATTTGGCTAAAAAATTTCTGATTATAAGTAAAATGGCTAAAATAAACCGATTATGAAACCAATAAAGCCATCATGCTTTCGGTTCGTTATTGCGTCCTGCGAGTTTACAAATTAATAATTCCTCCATCAACTATTTTGGGGCTTTATGAACGGGCTGACAGCTATTTATATTGTATAAAAACTACTGATTCAAACAGGCAGAAGGATCGTTTAAAATTCTTCCATTCATTCCCTGCTAAACAGATTCTCAGAACCCTCCATCCGAAAAGGAATCGCTATCTTTGACAAAATTAAACCAGCTGTGCCAGCGGATTCCGAATGCCAACTGGTCAATTATTGCCCTCTATGATTCAATTTGACAAAAGAATACTGGAAAACGGTCTGCCGGTCATTGTTCATACCGACCGTAGTACCCCTTTTGTGGCAGTCAATGTCTGTTACAATGTGGGTTCGAAGCACGAAGATCCGAATCGTACCGGTTTCGCACACCTTTTCGAGCACCTCACCTTTGCCGGGTCTGTTCACGTCCCGGATTTTGATACGGCCGTTCAGCGCGCTGGTGGCGCCAACAATGCCTTTACCTCCAATGACCTGACGAATTATTACATCACCCTGCCCGCCAACAACATTGAAACAGCCCTGTGGCTCGAATCGGACCGGATGATTGGTCCCAAGTTTTCAAAAAAAGGGCTGGATGTTCAGAAAAAAGTGGTGATCGAAGAGTTCCGGCAACGCAACCTGAACAGACCTTACGGGGATGTGTGGCACCTGCTTCGTGATCTCGCCTACAAAGTTCATCCCTATCGCTGGCCAACCATCGGACTGGTACCTGAGCACATTGCCTCGGCCACACTCACCGATGTGAAAGATTTTTTCTTCCACCATTATGCCCCCAACAATGCTGTGCTGGTCATCAGCGGCAACATAGGATCCCCCGAGGCTTTTAAACTAGCCGAGAAATGGTTTGCTGACATTCCTTCCCGGGAAATCACCCACTACCCCTCCCTGCAGGAACCCATGCAGGAAGCAGATCGCGAATTAACCGTCTACAGGGATGTTCCGATTGATACGTTTTATGTAGCGTGGCACATGGGAGCCCGAAATGAAAAGAATTTTTACGTACTCGACCTGTTGTCGGATATCCTTTCAAACGGAAGTTCTTCCAGGTTTGAGGTCAAGCTGGTGAAGGAGCAGAAGCTGTTTACGGAAGCGGATGCTTACCTTTCAGGAGAAAATGAGCCCGGATTATTTGTGGCAACCGGCAAAGCTTCTCCTGGTGTAGACATCCATCTGGCCAGGGAAAAGATGCTGGAAGAGATCCTGATGACCGCCGAAACCTCCATCACCGATTATGAACTGGAAAAGGTAAAAAACCGCGTTGAAGCAGATTTGTTGCTGAATGAAATTGGCTACCTCGAGAAAGCCATTCAATTGGCATCGTTCGAAATTATGGGAGATGCATCAGAAATAAACCGTCAGGGAGAACAGTATCTCAGCATCACAGCCGCCGATCTTCTGGAGACGGCCGGAAAGCTGTTTCGAAAAGGAAACCGAAATACGCTGAATTATCTTGCCCTCCAAAATTCGAAAAAATGAGCTCATTCAGAACCATCGCACCCCAGGTCCATTCTGTCGAAAAAATTGACTTTGTTGAACCGGTACATCAACTTTTGCCGGGAGGCACCTCCTTTTTCACGCTTTACGGAGGAACCCAGGAGATCGTAAAGCTCGACTTCAGCTTCAAGGCCGGGAACTGGTTTGAAAGTTCAAAACTGGAGAGCCTGATGTCCGCTTCGATGATTTCGGAAGGGACTACCGGAAAATCGGCCCGGGAAATAGCAGACAGGATCGATTTTTACGGGGCGCAACTCAACTCGCTGCCCTATTACGACAACAATTACGTCTCTTTGTTGTCGCTCAAAAAACATTTGCCTCACCTGTTGCCACTATTTGCTGAGATCATTCAGGATGCTTCGTTCCCCGAAAATGAATTCGAAATCATCCGGCAAAAACGCAAACAACGGGCACAAGTCGATGCAGAAAAGGTAGGACTGGTTGCACAACGAAATTTTATGCGGGCCGTAATGGGTAAGGATCATCCCTATGCACCCGTTGCAACCTCTGAATCGTACGACCAGGTGACCCTCGAAGGTGCCAAGAGCCACTATCTGAGACACTATTATTCAGGGAATGCCACTTTATTTGCCTCTGGAGATGTGGATGATTCGGTAACCAAAATGATTGTCGACAACTTTGGGGCAGGTTGGGGAACACCCTTTCCATTCAAGAAGGATCAACCGGAAGTTCAAGGTTCGGAAGAAAAGAAACTGTTCCTGGAGCGGGAAAATGCCAATCAAAACGCCGTCACCATCGGCAAACGGGTACCTACCCAGCACCATCCCGATTCGGCAGGGTTAAAACTGGTTACCACAATCTTTGGTGGCTACTTTGGGTCGAGGTTGATGAGCAACCTGCGGGAAGAGAAGGGTCTTACCTACGGTATTCACGCATCTGTCGTTTCTTTTGTTAGGGATGCCATTTTTATGATCCACGCAGAGGTAACCGCAGAAAAAACAGAAGAGGCAATCCGGGAGATCTTTTACGAAATGCAGCGACTACGTGAGGAACTCGTCCCTGAATCGGAACTCGAACCACTTCGAAGTTTTTTACTGGGAAGGATGCTGGAAGATTTCGACGGCCCCTTTGCCCGTGCCCAGAGTTTCTCCTCCCTCTACGAAGCCGAGCTGGAGGTTGGCTATTTCGACAAAATCATCCACGCCATCAAAACCACGACACCTGAACAGATCAGGGACCTGGCCCGTCGTTACTTGGATCCTGAAACGATGTATACCGTGGCTGCAGGGAAGAGATAATTTGCTAATGTGCAAATGTGCTAATGTGCTAATTGTAAAGATTTGTACAATAATTTGCATTTCTTTAATGCTTGATCCAGAAGTTCTGAAAATAAAAATTGGTATTGGTAATTCTGAAATTACAGGTATTAAATGGAGCCGTAAATATACTGATAATTAGCTAATTAGTGACATTATAAACAGACAACAAGCTCACCTCCTGCACTTCATTTGCAAATTAGCACATTAGCACATTAACCTCCCTTGCCAGCTATCCCGCTCTTCCAATAATTTTTCAACGATGGCCACGAATTCGTAGTTTTTTAGTCCCCAGTTGGGACCTATGACCATCCCGGCAGGAGCAGAACTAACAAACCGCTGAACAATGATGTCGGGGGAAAGATGTTCCAGGAAGCGCACCACCAGATCCGCATAGCCAGTCACGTCAAAAAGATCATAGACTTCGGGATGATCACGGTATTCCTTGGCCATTCGGGTCTCCTTGTGAATCTGGAGCTGGTGAAGCTTGATGCTTTGCACGGGCAGTCGGGAGAGGGTATCCGCCATTTCAATAAAATCCTCATCGGTTTCACCTGGAAGCCCAAGGATCAGGTGGATGCAATTATCGATTCCTCTTGTTGCGATCTTTTGGATGGCCGTTATCGATTCCTGAACGGTATGGCCTCGGTTGATCCGCTGAAGGGTCTCCTCCTTGAAACTTTCGACCCCGAGTTCAATGGAGACATAGCATTTCGCTGCAAATTCAGAGAGCAAATCCAGTATTTCGTCGCTCAGACAATCAGGTCGGGTGGCAATGACCAGCCCTATCACGCCGGGTTGGCGAAGGGCTTCTTCGTACGATTGGCGAAGAATGGAAACAGGGGCATAGGTATTGCTGAAGGCCTGAAAATAGGCCAGATACCGCATGGTTGGATACTTTGCAGAGAAGAATTCAATCCCTTTGACAATCTGTGCCGAAATATTCTCCTCCAATCTGCAATAATCCGGATTAAAACTTTTGTTGTTGCAATAGGTGCATCCGCCGACCGCACGCAGTCCATCCCTGTTGGGACAGGTAAAACCTGCATCAAGAGAGATCTTTTGCACGCGTCCTTCGAAACGCCTCCTGAAATAAGCCGAATAATCATTGTATCGTTTGGGGTTGCCCCACGGAAATTCTCTTTGCAACATGGGTTTCAATTTGTGCACAAAAATAGCAGAACCATTAGATTTTAATGAACAATCGAATGTGTATAAATAAAATCCAATTGCAGACCGAATATTTTTGAAATGATTTTCAATTTCCTATATTCATCCTGTCGAAAAAATAATCTGAAAACCATGTTTACAAACAGTGATCAGGAGCAAATTACCGAAAGGGGCAGCAATCTGGCAGAAATACAGAACCAGATTTCCCATTTTAAAAAGGGTTTTCCCTTTCTGAAAACAGTGGAGCCCGCCGGCATCGGAAACGGAATCGTCAGGCTGTCGGAAAATGAGTGCAACCACCTGGTCTCCTACTACGAGTCCCGACTGAATGAGGGAACTGTTCCACTGAAATTTGTTCCTGCTTCGGGAGCAGCCAGCAGGATGTTTCAATCGCTTTTTTCTTTCCAGGAAGAGGCTTTCAACAACAAGGAAGCAGCCATGCAGCTGGAAAATCCCAAACACAAGGCGGTAAAACAATTTTTCGACAGGATCAAGGATTTCGCCTTCTATCCCTCCGTTCTGGCAAAACTCGGATCACTGACCCATCCATGTGGTTCCTTTAAATACCTTGAGGTCTTGCAGGCAGTACTTTCCCCTGAAGGATTGAACTACGGTTTTTTGCCCAAAGGCTTACTTGATTTTCACGAATATTCGGGTGTCAGCCGGACTCCGGCTGAGGAGCACCTGGTCGAAGGAGCCCTGTACGGAACAGATGCCAATGGATTGGTAAAACTGCATTTCACGGTTTCGCCCGAGCACCTTTCCCTGTTTAAAACGAAATGCGAAACCGCTGCAGCCATATTCGAGAAAAGATACGACGTAAAATACGAAATCACTTTTTCAGAGCAAAAGCCTTCAACAGATACCATCGCCGTGGATGAAAACAACGAACCCTTCCGTACAGCTGAAGGAAAGCTATTTTTCAGGCCAGGAGGTCACGGTGCCTTGCTTGAAAACCTGAACGACCTGCAAGCCGACCTGATTTTCGTGAAGAACATCGACAATGTTGTCCCCGATCGGCTGAAGGATGAAACCATCAAATACAAAAAAGCCATCGCGGGTCTTCTTCTGGATCGTCAGCACCGGATATTCAACTACCTTCAGCTGCTGGAGAAACCTGCAGATCAAATGGATGAAGGAATTTTGGCCGAAATGACGGACTACCTGGAACAAGAGCTGTCTACCATTCCCGCCGGGAAAGCCCCAATCGTTGAAAAATCCTCCAAAATCCAGTATCTGAAAGCAAAATTTAACCGCCCGATCCGCGTATGCGGAATGGTAAAGAACGAGGGTGAACCCGGGGGAGGTCCCTTCTGGGCCATTCAGTCGGACGGCACGACCACCCTCCAGGTAGTCGAGAGCAGTCAGATTGACCTGAAAAATCATCTTCAGGCAGCTATTGCAGCCAAGGCCACTCATTTCAACCCCGTTGACCTGGTGTGCGGAGTGCGCAATTATCTGGGAGAGAAATTTTCGCTTCCTGATTTCAGGGATCCTGAGACAGGTTTCATCTCCTCCAAGTCGAAAGACGGCAAACCACTTAAAGCCCAGGAACTACCCGGACTTTGGAATGGAGCTATGTCCGACTGGATAACCATTTTTGCGGAAGTTCCGGTCCTTACTTTCAACCCGGTAAAAACCGTAAATGACCTATTGAGAGCGGAACATCAACCGCTTTAACCCATTTTGATTACCTTTGTACCGATATTAAGCCGATTGCTATGATGTGGGAAGAGTCCAGAGATAATTTCGAAAGCAAGGAATTTGCCGCAGTTTTCAAGCGTTACAAACAGATGCTGACGGAACAGCGTACGGAGTTTTTCGATGTGGGAGATTTTGAATTCATTGCAGACCAATACATCGACAAAGGTCAATATTCAAACGCTTTGCAGGCTTGTGAAATCGCCCTCAGACAACATCCAAACTCCATCATCGTCAAGATCAAAAAAGCGCAGATCTACCTTTCTCAACTGAAGGTGCAGAAGGCCATCCATCTCTTGATACAGATTGAGGAGATTGAATCAACCAATCCGGATGTAATGATGATGCTGGGAACCTGCCACAATCTGCAGGGAGAATACCTGCAGGCCACCGAGTATTTCAGAAAGGCTGAACAATATTCCTTCGAGGACCGGGATGAATTGCTTTACAACATTGGCATCTCTTTTATCCAAACTGGGGCCTATGATGAGGCTTTGACTTACTTGAAGAAGGCATTGGAAGAAAATCCCGAGCACGAGCCTGTTCTCTACGACCTCGCCTTCTGCTTCGAAAAAGTGGGTGATGACGACGCTGCCATTGAATATTACAACAGATACCTCGATATTGATCCATTCTCCGAGTCAGCATGGTACAACCTCGGCATTATCTACAACCGACTCGAAGATTACACAAAGGCAATTGACTCCTATGATTTTGCTTTGGCCATTGATGCCAACTATTCGGCAGCCATTTTCAACAAGGCAAATGCACTGTCGGCTATTGAACGTTTTCAGGAATCCATTGATGCCTATCACGAATACCTGGCCGTTGATCCAGACTCGGTGGATGCCCACCTCTACCTGGCCGATTGCTATTTTCAGATGGATGACTACGAAAATGCAGAACTCTTTTACGATAAAACCATCCGAATGGAGCCCAATTGTTCGGATGGCTGGTTTGGTGCAGGACTGGTGATGCTGATTAATGACAAATCTAAAGAAGCCATTCCATTGTTGAAGAAGTCGCTCGATCTCAATCCCGATTGTGCTGAATGCTGGAATGCACTTGGAAAAGCATTTTCCGCACAAAAAAATTTCAAAAAAGCAGAATCAGCCTATAAAAAAGCCCTTGAGCTCGACGATGAAATTGCTGAATACTGGCTGTCGTATGCCGATCTGATGTTCCAAAACAACAAATTTAAGGAAGCCGTGGGCATTCTTGAAGAGGCTGAAGTCTCTGAAGCGGCTTGTGCAGCCATCCAATACCGGTTGGCCGGATTTTACATTTTTCTCGACAATTTTGAGCTGGCCCAGCTAAAGCTGGAAACCGCCCTGACGGATGATTATCCGGCACATACCGATTTTCTCGAAAATTTTCCCACCTTTTTGTTGTTGGAGTGGGTGACCAAACTGATAGCCAAATACAGCTACCTGGGCGGACCTTCCGTTGATAATTAAAAGGTACATTTATCCGCTGGCTTCATCCGGAAGCCCTTACAAAACATTCCCATGCAAAAATACGGACTGGTAGGTTATCCGCTTTCTCACTCATTTTCCAAACGCTTTTTTTCGGATTTTTTTGAAAAAAATAAAACCGATGCAGCTTACCTCAATTTTGAGTTGATTGACCTCTCCCTGCTTCTTTCTACCATCGAAGAACATCCTGATCTGGTTGGTTTCAATGTGACCATTCCCTACAAGGAAGCGATCCTTCCTTACCTCGATCACATTGATCCTCAGGCGGCTGAAATACAGGCCGTCAACACGGTAAAAATCAACAGATATGGTGACAAGATCGATTTGACAGGTTACAATACCGACCTGATCGGATTCAGAGACTCCATCCTGCCCCTTTTGAAACAACACCACAAAAAAGCACTGGTCCTCGGAACAGGGGGAGCCTCCAAAGCAGTCGTTCAAGTGCTTACCAACCTCTCCATACCGGTCCAAAGGGTTTCACGGGAAAAGAAAGAAGGTGTTTCCATCGGTTATAATCAGCTATCATCTGATCAGATGGCGGAGTATCCCATAATTGTCAACACCACCCCCCTGGGCACTTACCCCAAGACAGACGGATTTCCCGAGATACCCTATGAATGCCTGTCAGACAAGCACTTGCTATACGACCTGGTTTACAACCCTCCTGTCACGAAATTTCTTCAACAAGGAGCTGACAGAGGTGCTTCCATTAAAAACGGACTGGAGATGCTTGAGCTGCAGGCAATGGCGGCTTGGCGGATTTGGAACGTAGGACTGTTGGACCAGGAGACTGGGGGACCAGGAGACTATAGGACTAGGAGATAGGGGGACCAGGAGACTATAGGACTAGGAGACTGAGGGACTAGGATACTATAGGACTAGGAGACTGTAGGACTGGGGATGGAAAGCGCGAATGGGACCAGTTTTTCCCAATTCAATTTGTGTTCAATTCGAGCTATTGGTGAAATTCGTGTTTGGAAAGGTGCCATTAAAGTTGCTGAATAGTTACATCAGGGTAACCGATCTCAACCAAAAACAGTCCCTTCGCGGCTACACTTGTCCCCGCAGAGCTTCGATCCTTCTTTTCGATGACAGCTCTAAACTCCTCCAAGGTCATTTTCCCCAATCCAACCTCCATCAAGGTGCCTACAATTGCCCTGACCATGTTACGCAAAAACCTGTCCGCACGAACAGTAAAGATGAGGTGATCGCCCATGTCTTCCCAAAGTGCTTTGTAGATACGGCAATTGTTTGTCTTTACATCACTTCCCAACTTGCTGAAACTGGTAAAATCGTTGTATTCGTACAATGCATGTGCTACTTCGTTCATTTTGGCCACGTCCAATTCTCGGTTCTCCCTTTCCGCATATTTGAAGGTAAAAGGATCCTTGTTCCGGGAGATATAATATTTGTATTCGCGGTAGGTAGCATCAAATCTGGCATGAGCATCCGGTCTGACCTGATAGATTTTCTGGACGGCAATGTCATCGGGCAAAAGACAATTCAGCCTGAAAACTGTTTTTTCATCAGCCAGAGATTGCAGGTTACTGTCAAAATGTGCAATGTAAAAGGAGGCATGAACACCGGTGTCCGTCCTGCCAGCACCAACCACTTCTACTTTTTCACGGGCAATCATGGTCAACGCCTTTTCTACCTCTTCCTGAACGGACCTGGCATTTTGCTGGATCTGCCAACCGTGGTAGTTGGTCCCGTCGTAGGAAAGTTGGATGAAATAACGCATGGCCGAATTGATTTTTGGCGAAATTAATAAATATAACCCCGATTTACCACGAATTACAGCAATTACACGAATTGAAAATACTAAACTACTCCCTATTCCACTTTCCATCCCCTTGTCTCCAAGTCCCTTAGTCCAACATTCTTATTGTCCTATAGTCCCTTAGTCCCCCTGTCTCCTGGTCCCCCAGTCTTCTAGTTCCCCTGTCCCTCAGTCACCCTGTCTACCAGTCCCCAGGTCTCCCAGTTCGTCACTCTTCCAAGTCATTTTCAACCCTTAACATTTTTTAATAGACCAACTCTTGAATAGATGTTGTAAAACACTATTTTTGGGATCGTTTTAACAATTACAATTAAAATCATCCTTAAGATTATGGATCAAAAAGTAGATATTCGGGAGTTGAACGAACGAATTCAACGTGAAAGCTCGTTTGTGGATCTTATCTCCATGGAGATGAACAAGGTCATCGTCGGACAGAAACATTTGGTTGAGAGTTTACTGATCGGTTTGTTGTCTGATGGACACATTTTGCTGGAAGGGGTTCCTGGATTGGCAAAGACATTGGCAATCAACACTCTGGCACAGACCATCGATGCCAAATTTGCACGAATTCAGTTTACACCTGACCTTCTCCCCGCCGACTTGCTCGGAACCATGATTTACAGCCAGAAGAAGGAGGAATTCATGGTTAGAAAAGGCCCCATCTTTACCAATTTTGTATTGGCCGATGAGATCAACAGGGCACCAGCCAAAGTTCAGTCAGCCCTGCTGGAAGCGATGCAGGAGCGTCAGATCACCATTGGAGATACCACCTACAAACTGGACAAGCTCTTTCTGGTAATGGCCACACAAAATCCCATTGAACAAGAGGGGACCTATCGCTTGCCCGAAGCGCAGGTCGACCGTTTTATGCTGAAAGTGGTGCTCAATTATCCGAAAAAAGAGGAAGAAAAGCTGATCATCCAATTGAACCTGATGAAACAGTTTCCAAAGGCAAGTGCGGTGGTAACACCTGCAGACATCGTTCGTGCCAGAGAGGTGGTTAAAGAGGTTTATATGGATGAAAAGATCCAGAAATACATTATTGACATCGTCTTTGCGACTCGTGAGCCCGCCGAACACGGATTGGCCAAATTCAAGGAGATGATTACCTACGGAGCCTCGCCACGAGCTTCCATCAGTCTTGCTCAGGCTTCCAAGGCTTATGCTTTTATCAAACGTCGTGGCTATGTGATTCCGGAAGACATCCGGGCTGTTTGCCACGATGTATTGCGTCACCGCATCGGTTTGAGCTACGAAGCCGAAGCCAACAATCTTACCTCGGAAGAGATCATCAGCGAGATACTCAACACCGTAGAAGTGCCTTAATTGAGAGATAAGATATGAGAGATGAGACTTGGAAGCAATTTTCAAATCTCGCCTTTAATTAACTCTAAGTAATCGAAGTACTGGAAGTACTTTTTCCTACTATCAGAAACGTTATATAAACCATCCGTGGAAGCAACTGAACTATTAAAGAAAGTCAGAAAGATAGAGATCAAGACGAGGGGACTTTCCAGAAATATCTTCGCAGGAGAATACCACAGTGCCTTCAAGGGTCGTGGCATGGCCTTCAGTGAAGTTCGGGAGTACCAGTTCGGCGACGACATACGGAACATCGACTGGAATGTAACTGCCCGGTACAACCATCCCTTTGTCAAGATTTTTGAAGAGGAACGGGAATTGACCGTCATGTTGGTGATCGACGTGAGCGGATCAAATGATTTTGGTACCGTTGGCAGGCTCAAACAGCAGCTGATCACCGAAATTGCCGCGATCCTCTCCTTCTCCGCGATCTCCAACAACGATAAGATTGGCGTCATTTTCTTTTCCGACAGAATCGAAAAATTTATACCTCCAAAAAAAGGGAGAACCCATACCCTGCGAATCATCCGGGAACTGATAGAATTTCAGGGAGAGTCCAAAAAAACAGACCTGCCGCTGGCATTGCAGTACCTGACCAATGCCATGAAGAGGCACGTAACAGCCTTCTTGATCTCCGATTTCATGGATCAAAATGCAGGACTTGAAAAGGCCATCTCCATTGCCAACAACAAGCATGACCTGGTTGCCCTTCATATTTACGATGAAAGGGAAGCAGAATTGCCTTCGATCGGGATGATCAAACTCAAGGATGCTGAGACGGGCGAATACATCTGGGTGGATACCTCAAGCAGCACTGTACGCAAGACCTATCTTTACCATTGGATGAATTCCAAAAAAGAGATGGAAACGCTTTTGAAGAAAACCGGTACGGATTATGTGAGTATCAGTACCCGGGAAGATTATGTCAAATCATTGGTTGCACTTTTCAAAAAGAGAGAACACAAACTTTGATCCAGATTATGTTGAAACTGAAATATATTTTACTCTTCCTGGTTTTTGTCTCCACGCTCAATTTTGCCGAAGCGCAGCAGGTGAAGGTGAGCGCCTCCCTGGAAAAGGACTCCATTTGGCTGGGGGATCAGATTAAAATGATTCTGGTAGCTGAATATCCTTCCGGGACACAGCTGACCTTTCCTGCAGTAAAAGACAGCCTTGGAAACGGGGTTGAAGTACTTTCCAGGTCTGTGAGGGACTCCTCTAAAATGGGAGACGGCCTGTTACAGATGAGACAAAGCTTTATGATTACGGCCTTCGACAGCGGCCCGCATCCGATCGCTCCGTTTTTATTTGCCATGCATTCCCCGATGCGGACAGATACCTTACGGAGCAATTCGCTCCAGCTTATTGTAAAGGTTCCGAATGTAGATCTAAAAAAAGGGTTTGCCGATATCAAAAACCCCTATGGGGCGCCTATTACCTTCAAGGAGATTGCTCCCTGGATCATGGGGATCATCCTCATTGCCTGCATCGTCTTTTTGATTCTTTATGCCATCAACAGGAGAAAAAAGAATATTCCCTTGTTTACTTTACCTGCCAAGCCAAAACTCCCCCCTCACGTCATTGCCCTGAGTGAACTTGACAAACTGAAAGAGGAGCAATTGTGGCAACACGACAAGGTGAAGGATTACTACACGCGTCTGACTGACATCATCCGGGTATACCTGGAGGAGCGATACGAAGTTCCTGCCATGGAGCAGACCACCCAGGAGATTCTCACTCAGTTCAAAGGCGAAAACTCCCAGATCAAAGGCAAACTTTTTTCCGGTTTGCAGAAGACCCTCGACACCTCCGACCTGGTCAAATTCGCCAAATACACCCCGCTGGCCGACGAGAATCATTTTGTACTGGTCAATGCGTATACCCTGGTTGAAGAGACCAAATCGGAGCCGGCAGAGGCTGTAAAAAAACAACCGGTACCTGCTGCTGAGGATTCGAAGGAGAAAGTTATTTCAGGTTCAAACGAAACAGAAAATCAGCCATGAACAGTATAACTTTTGCCCGTCCCGAATATTTTTACCTGTTGTTACTTCTTCTGCCACTTGCAGGATGGTATGTCTGGAAGCAGCAGAAATCCAGCGCCAGTCTAAGAATTTCAACCATAACACCCTTTCTGCAAGCCCCTAAAACCTGGAAGCATTACCTGCGCCACCTCATTTTTGTGCTGCAACTGGCTGTTTTGTCGCTGCTCATTGCGGCGATGGCCAAGCCACAATCCTCCAGCAGCTGGCGCAACCAAACCATTGAAGGCATCGACATCGTCATTGCCCTCGACATTTCCGGATCGATGCTGGCCAGGGACTTTCAACCGAACAGGCTGGAGGCTGCCAAGAATGTGGCAAGTGAATTCATTGCTGGTCGCGAGTTTGACCGGATGGGTTTGGTCATCTTCTCTGCCGAAAGTTTTACCCAGTGTCCGTTAACAACAGACAGGGCTGTATTGCTGAACCTCTTCCACAACATCGAAAGTGGGATGATTGAGGATGGAACTGCCATCGGACTTGGTCTGGCCAATGCCGTTTCACGACTGAAGGACAGTGAAGCCAAGAGCAAAGTAATCATCCTGCTGACAGACGGTGAAAACAACAGAGGCGAGATCGCACCGATCACAGCTGCCGAAATCGCCAAGACTTTCGGTATCCGCGTCTACACCATTGGAATAGGCACCATCGGAACGGCTCCTTTCCCTGTACAAACACCTTTTGGAGTTCAAATGAGAGACATCGAGGTCAAAATTGATGAGAAGACGCTCGAAACCATCGCCACCTTGACCGACGGAAAATATTTCAGGGCAACCAACAATTTGAAACTGGCTGAGATATACAAAGAGATCGACAGGTTGGAAAAATCAAAAATCGACAGCAAAGAGCTGAGTTCAAAAACGGAAGAGTACAAAAGATACGCTGTACCCGCGTTGCTTTTGGCCCTTTTTGTACTGATTCTTCAATTAACCTATTTAAGAAAATTACCCTAACGCATTGAAATTTAAATAACATGGATTCGTTCAGATTCGCTCACCCCGAATACTTCTATATCTTTCTGGTTCTTCCTGCGTTGGTGTTCCTCTTTTTTTTCAACAGGATCCTTCGTGCCCGGAAACTGAAAAGTTTCGGCGAAATGGAGCTGCTTGAGCAGTTGATGCCCAGCCTTTCCACAGGACGTCCCATCATCAAATTTGTGATCTGGTTGCTGGCCATTACCTGCCTGATCACTGCACTGGCTCAGCCACAGTTCGGGTCTAAACTGACCCTCACCAAACGCAAGGGGGTCGAACTGATCATCGCCCTGGATGTATCCAACAGCATGAAAGCCCAGGATATTAAGCCCAACAGGTTGGAGCGGGCCAAACGCGCCATCGCCAAATTGACGGACCGACTCAAGAATGATAAGATCGGGCTGGTGGTTTTTGCAGGTCAGGCCTACGTTCAGCTTCCCATCACCGCTGATTACGCCTCTGCCAAGCTATTTCTGGAATCCATCACCACAGATATTGTTCCGGTACAGGGTACGGCCATTGGGGCCGCCATCGAGATGGCGATGAAATCCTTCTCACCCAACTTTGCGGGGAGTAAAGCCATCATCGTCATCACAGACGGCGAAAATCACGAAGACGATGCGGTCGGGATGGCCAAAAAAGCCCAGGAGAAGGGAATCGTTGTACACACCATCGGAATGGGCTTGCCTCAGGGTGCTCCGATACCCTTGACGGAAGGTAGCAGCGACTTTCTTAAGGATAAATCGGGCAGCATCGTGGTAACCAAACTGGATGAGCCGATGCTTACGCAGATTGCAGAGGCTGGTGGTGGTTCCTATATTCGCGCAAACAACGCGGAGGTAGGACTGAACAACCTCTTCAACGAGATTGAGAAAATGCAAAAAACAGAGATGGAATCACGTGAGTATTCGGAATACAACGACCAGTTTCCCCTCTTCCTTGGTCTGGCCTTCTTGCTGATCCTGGCAGATTTTCTGATCCTGGACCGGAAAAACAAATGGCTCAAAAATTTCCGATTATTTGGAACAAACAAACAACTGTCATGAAGAGATATCTCCTTTTAAACCTGATCCTGTTTGCCGTTTTTACTTCGCAGGCACAGAGTGAACGGAAGTTCGTCAGGGAAGGCAATAAAATGTATGAGACTGGATTGAAGGATACCGCCAAACTCGATACAATCAGTTTTGGGAAGGCCGAAGTTGCCTACCGCAGGGCATTGGAACTCAAACCTGATGACAAACAGTGGCAATTCAACCTGGCCGATGCACTCTACAAACAAAAAAAAGCAGACGAATCGGCCAAGGAGTTTGAAAACATTGCAGAAAAGGCTCCGCTCCCAGCCGACAAGGCGAAGGCTTTTCACAACATGGGTAACTCATTCCTGGTTCAAAAAAAACTGGACGAGAGTATCGCCACCTACAAGAAGGCATTGCGAATCGCCCCAAATGATCCGGAGACCAAATACAATTTGGCCTACGCAATGAAAATGAAGAAGGAGGACGAGAAAAAGAAACAGCAAAACAAGGATAAAGACAAGGACAAAGACAAAAATAAAGACAAGGATAAGGACAAGAACAAGGATCAGAACAAAGACCAAAATAAGGACCAGAACAAAGATCAGAAGAAGGATCAGGATAAGCAGAAACAAGATCAAAATAAGGATCAGCAAAAAGACCAGCAGCAGCAACCTCAGCAAAACAAGATCTCCAAGCAGAATGCAGAACAGATGCTTCAGGCGCTCGAAAATGATGAAAAACAGACACAGGAAAAAGTAAAAAAAGCTCAGGCCCTGAAGGCGGAGAAACGGAATGTAGAGAAGAATTGGTAAAAGGAAAGTACTTCAAGTACTTCATGTTTGGAGTACTTAAAGTATTTCGCTTTCTTTAACTCTAAGTATTCTAAGTACTCGAAGTATTCTAAGTACTTACCAATTAAAAGAAAAAATAAAGATTAAACGAGCATGATTCTCAGAAAGCTAAAATTGATACTCTTCGCCCTCCTGCTCTCCCTGCCGGGATGGGCCGCCGATAAGATTAGTTTTACCATGGAGGCACCACAGGTGGTTGAACTGGGAGAACAATTCAGATTGGCCTTTTCTGTCAATGCAAAGGGGACCAATCTCAAACTCCCCGATCTCGGTGATTTTGATGTATTGATGGGGCCTTCCACCTCTCAAAGCACCTCCTTCCAGATCATCAATGGCGTCAGTTCCCAATCCGTCTCTTTCTCCTATCTCTATGTTTTGAGAGCCAAGAAGGAAGGCCGCTTCAACGTTGCCCCCGGTTCCATCACGGTAGATGGAACGGAATACAAATCCAATTCTCAGTCTATTGAAGTAGTCAAGGGTTCGGCAAAACCCTCTTCCGGTGGAGTCGACACTCCAACCTCCACCCCTGGAACGGTCCCGAAAAGCGATCTTTTTGTCAAGTTAAACCTCGACAAACGTTCCCTGTACAAGGGAGAACATCTGACCGCTACGATCAAAATTTATTCAAAAGTCAATCTGAATGGCTTTGAAGACATCTCCATCCCTAATTTTGAGGGATTCTGGGCACAGGACATCCAGTTACCACAGCAGATCTCCCTGCAAAGAGAAACCTATAACGGCGAGATTTACAACGTCGGCACGTTGAAAAAGAGCCTACTTTTCCCACAGCAGACTGGGACCATCTCCATTGGTTCCGTCAAAATTGATTGCATCGTACAACAGCGGGTCAAGAAATCGCAAAGTATTTTTGATGATTTTTTCGATTCATTTGCCAATGTGAAGGCAACCATCGTCAGCGAGCCGGTTTCTGTCAATGTATTGCCTTTACCAATTGCACCTGCTGGATTTTCTGGGGCTGTCGGCAAATTTGACATCCGCTCCTCCATCACTTCAAAAAACGTCAGAGAGAACGATGCCATCACCATCAAACTGGATGTGACGGGAAATGGAAACATCAAACTTATCAATCCTCCAAAGATCAGCTTCCCGGCAGACTTTGAAGTTTACGACCCCAAAACAAACAGCAATTTCAGTGCTTCCGACCAGGGACTGAACGGAAACATCACCTTTGAATACCTGTTTCTTCCTCGTTTTGCCGGCAGTTATACCATTCCGGCTGTCAACTTCGTCTATTTCGATACCGACTCGAAAAGATATGTCTCCAAAACGACAGAGGAATACCAGATCAAGGTGAGCAAAGGGGATGGCACCCATGCCCAGACCGTCAATGCCGTGGCAAAAGAGGATCTGAAGCAGATCGGTTCCGATATTCGCTATCTCAAAACAACAAATACCCAACTCCAACCCAAAGGATACACCTTCTTCGGTTCTTTTGCCTTCTATCTGCTCTACCTTGCAGGAGCGTTGACCCTGCTGGCCATTTACCTGCTCAACCAGAAACGAATCAGGGAGAACGCCAATGTGGCCCGGATGAAAAACAAAAAAGCCAGCAAAGTGGCACTGAAACGGTTGAAAGAGGCAAGTAGTCATCTTCATGCAGGCGACGATGAAAAATTCTATGAATCCGTTACCCGGGCCTTCTGGGGTTATCTTGGCGACAAACTGACCATCCCAGCTTCAGAACTTTCACGCGAAAAAGCCTCCGATGAGCTGGCCGGGCACAATGTATCGAAAGCGATCATCGACAGGTTTGTCCAGATCCTCGATACATGTGAATATGCCAGGTATGCACCAGGCGGTGGGACTGCAAAAATGCACGAACTATTCGATGAGGCCACAGAAGTGATGTCTGTGATGGAAAAAGAGATTAAATAATGGATCGGATGACAAGAAATTCAATGATTATGAGAAATTTCATTCAAAAATATTCGCTCGTTCTGCTCTTCCTGGGTATCCTACAGTTTGCCTGGGGGCAACCTGCTGCACTCCAGGATTCGCTGACAAAAGGGAATCAGCTCTATTCCGCAGCAAAATATGCATCTGCCGTCAAAACATACGAAGCCATCGCCGCCAAAGGGTTCGAGTCCTTCGAACTCTATTACAACCTGGGCAATGCCCTCTACAAATCGAACAACATCACCTATGCCATCCTCAATTACGAAAGGGCACTGAAACTATCACCCAACAACGAAGATGCCCGCTTCAACCTTGAGATGACAAAAAAACAGGTAGTCGACAACATCGATCTTTTGCCGGAACCAGGATTTCTGCGCTGGTGGCACGAATTGATCAACTCGCGCCCGGCCGACAGTTGGGGAACCCATTCACTGGTAAGTTTCTTTCTGTTTTTATTGCTGTTTGCCCTCTTCCTCTTTGCCACCACCATCCGAAACAAGCAGCTTACCTTTTGGTTTGCTGTCGCTACCCTTTGTTACAGCCTGCTGACTTTCTCCTTTGGATCCAGCCAGCGCAGCAAGCTGGTGAACCACAACAGCGGGGTCATCACGGAAAGAAGCGTCCGCATGAAAGGTTCACCCAGTGAAACTGGAACTGAACTCTTTATCCTGCATGAAGGACTAAGTGTCCAGATCACCGACAAACTGGGCGACTGGATCGAAATCCGCCTGGCCGATGGCAACAAGGGTTGGGTGAAAGAAGGTGCGCTGATCAGGATCTAGCGAAGGACTGGGGGACTATAGGAATGGGAAGACTATAAGACAGAGGGACGATAGGACTGACGGACTGGGAGGACCGGCAGGATAGAGAGACCGGTCCCAGAGCGAAGGGTCGAAAATCCAAAATATAAAAGTCGTTTTCGTCCTGCATTTGCACTGCCTGGCTTGTGTTTCTCTGCAAAACTCTGCGTAACTTTGGTAATTCGAAAATCCAAAATCGAAAATCCAAATTCCGATGCCTCTCTACCTTGATCTTTCGCACGAAATTTCTCACGAAATGCCCGTTTATCCGGGAGATGTTCCTGTCGCTTTGCTGCAACAGGCTTCCTTGCAGGAGGAGGGGCACACCAATTTTCTCCTTTCCACAGGAATGCATGCAGGCACCCATCTCGACGGTCCCATGCACTTGACAGCCAGCCTTACCAGGATGGCCGAAATCCCTTTGGAACGGCTCACCGGAAAAGGTTTTTTGGTGAATGTGGTCGGACAATCTGTCATCGACCTGCCCGAATCGGCTTTTGAAGCGTTGCAACCCGGAGCAATAGTCCTTTTTTATACCGGATTTGACCGCTTCTACTCACAAGAATCCTACTACCATGCCTACCCGGAACTGAGTGAATCAACTGTGCACAACCTGGTAAATAAAAGGGTAAAAATGGTAGGAATGGACACCCCATCCCCTGACTATGCCCCTTTCCACATCCACGAAATACTGCTAGGCAACCAAATACTTATACTGGAAAATCTCACCAACCTGTCGGCACTGCTCCCCTACCGGGAATTTGAACTCCTGGCTTTTCCACTCAAAATCAAGGCCGACAGTTCGCCGGTGCGGGTAGTAGCCAGAATTAGCTAATAGCTATTGACTGTTAGCTATTGGCTATTAGCTTTAAAAAATAATATGGCAGCCCGAAAATAGAAAATCCAAAATTATTAATAACAAACTCATGAGAAATCTAAAATTATTACTGGTTCTGACGGTGCTATTTTTAACCGTAAATTTGTTTGGCCAGCCTTGGCAACCGGCGGGCGACCGGATTAAAACAAAGTGGGCAGAACAGGTTCAACCACAAAATCCCCTTCCCGAATATCCAAGGCCTATCCTGACAAGGGGGGAATGGCAAAACCTCAATGGACTGTGGGAATATGCCATAGCACCAAAAGGGGGAGGCATTCCTACGGTTTTTGACGGCAAAATTCTGGTACCATTTCCGATAGAATCAAGTCTCTCGGGTGTTCAGAAAAAAGTTGGAGTTGCCAATGAGCTTTGGTACCAGCGAACTTTCAAAATTCCTGCTGGATGGAAGAATAAAAAAGTGCTTCTCAATTTCGGTGCGGTGGACTGGAAAGCAGACATCTGGATCAATGACATCAAGGTGGGTGGTCACCAGGGAGGATATACTGCTTTCACCTTCGACATCACCCCATTTCTTGGCAAGGAGAATCAAAAACTTACCGTCCGGGTGTGGGACCCTTCCGACAAGGGTTTTCAACCCCGTGGCAAGCAGGTGGACGATCCACACGGAATTTGGTATACTTCTGTAACCGGCATCTGGCAGACGGTCTGGATGGAAGCAGTTAATGACAACTATTTCACCGCCGTAAAAACCATCCCCGATATCGACGGCAAGACTTTGACCGTCGCGGCCCTCCCATTCGAGAAAAAGACAGGCGATCTGGTCGAGGTGAAAGTACTTGCTGCCGGGAAGGTCGTTGGTACCGGAAAGGCAGCGGCCGGCGAAGAGGCATTGATCGCAATTTCCGACCTCAAATTATGGAGTCCGGAGACCCCTTTTCTCTACGATCTGGAAATATCCCTACTTAGAAATGGGAAACAGCTTGACCTGGTGAAAAGCTATGCCGGGATGCGTAAGATCTCGACCAAAAAGGATGCCGCCGGAATTGTTAGGCTCCAACTGAACAATCACGACTATTTCCAATTCGGTCCGCTCGACCAGGGATGGTGGCCCGATGGACTCTACACCGCCCCTTCCGATGAAGCACTCTGTTTCGACATTAAAAAAACCAAGGACTTCGGCTTTAACATGATTCGCAAACACGTGAAGGTGGAGCCCGCCAGGTGGTATTATCATTGCGACAAGGAAGGGATTCTCGTCTGGCAGGATATGCCCAGTGGCGGCGAAAGTCCGCAATGGCAGCAACGCAGTTTTTTCAACGGAAAAGAGCTGGAACGCACACAGGAATCAGAGGAAAACTACCGTTCAGAATGGAAATCCATCATTGATCAGCACATCTCCAATCCCTGCATTGTCACGTGGGTTCCATTCAACGAAGCCTGGGGACAGTTTAAAACTCCTGAGATCGCCGGATGGATCAAGTTGTACGATCCGTCTCGTCTGGTCAACCCTGCCAGTGGTGGCAACTTCTATCCCGCTGGTGACATGCTGGATATCCACAGCTACCCTGCTCCGGATCTGGCCTTGTTCGACGGCAGAAGAGCCTGTGTATTGGGAGAATACGGAGGGATTGGCCTTGCGACGGAGAATCATCTTTGGGTGAAGGATAAAAATTGGGGTTATGTGCAATACAAAACATCAGATGAGGCGACCACTGCCTTTATCGAACTGGCAGAAAAGCTAAAAACACTGATTCCACGAGGCTTCTCTGCAGCCGTTTATACCCAGACCACAGACGTAGAGATGGAAATCAATGGGCTCATGACCTACGACAGGAAGGTGATCAAACTGGATGAAACCAGGATTGCCAAAGTCAACAAGGAGGTGTGCAATTCTCTGAAATAAAAGGCTAAAGGTTAAAGGATAAAGTAAAAGACGCTGCGATCAACATTGTAGCGTCTTTATTTTTTGTAGAGGACCTCTCCATTCAGCTCAAATGCCCCTTTATCCTTTAGCCTTTAGACTTCTTTAGAGTCCTTTCATCGAAAACGCAATCCGTTTCCGGGGGATATCCACTTCCACGACCCGCACTTTCACTTGTTGCTGCAGTTTGACGATTTCGGCAGGATCGCTTACGAAGCGGTCGGCCATCTCGCTGATATGAACCAGCCCATCCTGCTTGATACCCACATCGACAAAGGCGCCAAATCGGGTGATGTTGGTGACAATGCCAGGCAAAATCATCCCAACGATCAGATCCGACATCGAGAAGATGCCGTCGGCAAATTCGAAATGCTTGATCCCTGCACGCGGGTCGCGGCCTGGCTTGGCCAATTCAGCTAGAATATCCGTCAGGGTCGGAATTCCAACCTCCTTGCTGACATATTTGTTCAGGTCTATTTTGGCAGTGAGTTGCTCTTTACCAATAAGCTCCGTAAGCTGACACCCAAGATCGGCCGCAATTTTTTCGACCAGATTGTATCTTTCAGGATGCACGGCAGAGTTGTCGAGTGGATTGCTTGCCCCCGAAATCCGAAGGAATCCGGCACATTGTTCATAGGCCTTGGGTCCCATTCTGGGAACATTGCGCAGGGATTCCCGGGAAGGGAAAGGACCATTTTCCTTGCGGTAATCCACGATATTCTGGGCCAGCGTGGCATTTAACCCAGAGACGTAGTTCAATAAATGGCTACTGGCAGTATTCAGGTCAACTCCCACCTTGTTGACACACGATTCGACCGTATTGACCAGCGAATTCTGCAACAATTTCTGGTCTACATCGTGCTGATACTGTCCTACGCCAATGGATTTTGGATCTATCTTAACCAGTTCGGCCAGTGGATCAATCAATCTTCTTCCAATGGAGATGGCTCCCCTGACTGTTACATCGTACTGAGGGAATTCATCCCGGGCAATTTTGGAGGCAGAATAGACGGAGGCACCATCCTCGCTGACCACAAAAACCAATATATCTCGATCAAATCGCATTTTTTTAAAGAGCCCTTCCGTCTCCCTGCTGGCCGTTCCATCCCCGATGGCAATGGCATCCACCTTGTAGCTGTCGATCAGGGAGCTGATTTTCCGCATCGCCTGGTTGACCTCCGATTGGGGAGGATGCGGATAGATGGTCTCGTTGTGCAAAAGATTTCCTTGCGCATCGAGACACACCACCTTGCAACCCGAACGAAAGCCGGGGTCGATTCCCATCACCCGCTTCTGTCCCAAGGGCGGTGCCAGCAACAACTGTCTCAGATTTTCCGTAAAAACCCGGATAGCCTCCAGATCGGCAACTTGTTTGGAATCACCAAAAAATTCGGTCTCCAGGGAGGGTGCCAGCAAGCGCTTGTATGCATCCCGGATGGCAAGAGCCACCAGCTTGCTGCTTTCGTTCGACGAAGTGACAAAATAGTGCTCCAATCGTTCCACAGTGCGTTCATCATCCGGGGATAGGGCAAGTTTCAGAAATCCCTCCTTCTCGCCCCTGCGCATGGCCAGCAAGCGGTGGGATGGGCAACGGCTGAGGGGTTCGGAAGAGTCAAAATAATCTCGGTATTTGACCCCCTCCTCTTCTTTGCCTTTGGTCACCTTCGAGGAGATAACCGCCTCCCTGGCAAAACTATTTCTGACAATGGTCCTCGCACCCTTGTGCTCATTGACGGTTTCTGCAATAATATCCCTGGCACCTGCCAGAGCCTCCTCCACATCGGCAACTTCTCCCTTCACAAAACGGAGCGCCCTGGACACGGGATCCTTTTCTGTCTGATTCATCAGAATTTCTGCCAGGGGTTCGAGTCCTTTCTCCCTGGCAATGGATGCTCGGGTACGTCGTTTGGGTTTAAACGGCAGATAAATATCTTCCAATTCATTGAGCAGAAAACAGGATTCAATTTTTTCCTGAAGTTCTGTAGTGAGCAGATTCTGCTCGGCAACCGATTTTAGGATGGTCTCTTTTCGCTTTTCTATCTCATCCAGACGCTCAGCTTCCTCCTTGATGTTTGCCAGAAATACTTCGTCCAGACTTCCAGTCAGCTCTTTCCGGTAACGGGCTACAAAAGGGATGGTTGCACCGCTGTCAAATAATTCCAGCACATGGATCGCCTGGTTCCTGGAAACTCCCGTGCGTGTTGCAACAAGCTCAATGATTTTCTTTGTTCTCATATATGCAAAGTTAAGAAACTCCGGCTTTTTAAAAGCACAGCCTTCCTGGACATGGAGAACATTTTGATCAATTTTCGGTGGGGATATCTTCTTTTTCCACTACTTCCTCCTGCCATTCAACATCAACCGAATCCTCTTCTTCCTCTTCCGGATGAACCGATGGTGCGGGAGCATCATGTCTGAAAAGGTAGGCAAGTCCCAATCCGGAAATGGCGCCCCACAAATGACTTTCCCACGAAATCTCAGGTTTCACTGGGAAGACCCCCCAGAACAGTCCTCCATACAACAGGGCCACGATCAGAGAAATAGTCAATAAACCAGCATTGTGGCTCAGGACACCACCCAGAAAGAGAAAAGCCGCCAAGCCATAAATCAAACCGCTCGCGCCAATATGGATCGCTTCTCTTCCGCCCAGCCAGACAAACAATCCAGAGCAAATGTAAATCAGTACAAAGATGACATATGGTGACTTCCTGTAAAAAAAGAAAAGGGAGAAAGTAAGCACCATCAAGGGTAGCGTATTGGCCATAAGATGCTCAAAACTCGCATGAATTAAAGGTGAAAAGAAGACGCCCTTCAATCCGGCTATGCTTCGCGGGACAAGACCCCAGGAGGAAAAGTCCAGACCGTATTCGAATTCGGCCAACTTAATCAGCCACAATGCCACAGCCAGGGAAACCGAAACAAAAAGAGCATGACGACCTGTCATTTTTTCCGTCTCAAATTGTTCGTCGGAATAATTTTCGGGATAATACCGGGAAAGCAGGGGCATGAGAATAAGCTGTCTAAGCAGGAAAATTCCTGTCCTCAAAGATAGCTGATTATCTCTTTATTCATCTGCAGGCAGACAATAATGCGTCCAGGTGATGGTACGATTTCAAAGATGCACAAAACCTAAAGAAATCTTTCTTAGTCAGGTAATTCAAGGTAAAAAGTGAGCCTTCGATTTTTGTCAGATAGAGGTACAAAAATAGGGCAAATGCCTGCCATCCCTACCATCAGGGCCAACCGAAAATGAATTGTGCCAGCGTAACTTCTTGGATTTTAAATTCCATAGAGCAAACACAGAAAGATGGACCAAAATTGTTTTTGTTGCAAAAAACCGAATTCTGCAGAGTCTGTGAACTTTTGTCCTAACCATATTATGATTACTTTTACATCGCATACCATTTCAACGCAAGAACCATGACATCAAAACGAATACTGGTTGCAGAAGACAATAAACTTATCCAGGAGACCATCGTATTCAAACTTAAGAAAGAGGGTTACGAAGTGATTAGAGCCGTCAATGGGAAAGAATGTCTTGAATTCCTGCACAGCGAAAGATTCGACCTCCTGATTACAGATCTCTTCATGCCTTTTGTCAATGGTCATGAGATTATCTCTACCGTAAGGACGGAAATGAAAAGTAATCTGCCAATTTTGGTCTTATCTGCTGCTGGCGCTGAAGAAACGATTCTGAAAGCCTTTGAATTGGGGGCCGATGATTACATGATAAAACCGTTTAGCTTGAGTGAACTCTCCATCCGTGTAAGAAAGATTATTGCTTCCAGATAATCGTTGTTGGCAAACAGAATGAATTTTATTACTTAACCTGCAGTGCTGATGAGGATAAGGTTTTTGACATTGTCATTTCTTTTTACCGTGTTTGCTCTTTTTGCAGGAATGGCCAATATCCAGGCTTTTCCTGAAAAAGCCAAACATGCAAATTCAAATACCTTGTCCTCGGATAAATCTTTCGACAACCAGGCAAAAGATTCCGTGGTTATTGCACCGAAGTCCGAAGCCAGCGAAACTTCAGGAACCCTCGAACCAAACCGGAACAGGGGCACATTTACACAACGTCTCTTCCCTGGACTTTCCAGCGAAAATCTAAGAAAGCTGTTGCTTGACTGGAAGAACCTTTTCCCGGATCCGATCAGATCCTACTATGTTGCTATGGTAGGAAAGGCCTTTTTCTTCCCGGTTGCCCTTTTCCTGATGGTATTAATTCTGGCCCTGATGGGAAATCTCCTGGTGGTAACAGGAATTCTCTTCCTTTCCAACAGGATCATGAATTATGAACGAAAAGAGAAGGTCAGACTGCGTATCTTCTTCGAGAAGACCCTGACAGATTTGATGCTTCAGGTCACTAACACGCAAGAGACCATCCAAATATTATCGCATCCCTACCTGAAAGAAAATTATAATTTGTTGATCGACATTCTCATGGAATTCCAGAAGAGTTTCAGGGGAGATGCAGACAGGCAAATCATTGAATTGTACCAGGGGATGGATCTGGGTCAGATTTCCTACAACAAAACCTTTGCCATCTTTTTCTACAAGCAGATTCAGGGAATTCATGAACTTGCCAACATGCATCCCTATCACGCCACAGAAATGATCGCCTCACGGCTGAATGATCCGGATGATATTGTCAGGACAGAGTCTCAAATTTGTTATCCGCATGTAAACAAGGAATTTCCATTCGAATTCTTAAGCATTCTTGAAATGCCATTTTCGGAATGGGCTCAGTTAAACATCTATTATTACATCAAGATCCACGAAATGCCGGTTCCCTCCTTCAACAAATGGCTTGGATCCGGGCAAATTAATGTGGTAAATTTCAGTATTCTGATGATCACTCTCTTTCAGCAGCAGGAGCACGCTGAACAGATCATCGGGAAGCTGAAGGTTCCAAATGAAACAACCAGGCATCTGGCCATCGTTGCCTGCGGAGAGCTTCACCTATTTGACAGCAAGGCCGTACTGAAAGAGTCATTCCTTGGTGAAACGGCAAAAAACCAGCTTGAAATTACCAGAGTCTTTCAATCCATCGGCGACGAAACAGATATCCCTTTCCTGGAAACGATCGTTCGCAATGAAAGTATCCCCTTAAGGCTTGAAGGCTGCCGAACGCTTTATTTCCTTGGTGAAAATGGCAAAAATCATTTGGAGCGGATCAACCAGTCCCTGAATGATATCCTATCACCCTTCATTGCACACATCAAAGACCAAAGAAATTAAGCCATGATATTTCACATCCTCTCTACCATCGCCGAAGTCGTCATCCTGGTCTATGCCTTGTCGCTCTTTCTGGTATACATTCTCCTCTCCATCTTGTCGGGCAAGGAACTTCTCAAACATTTCTATGCGGAAAAAATCACCAATTACGATGCCATCCTCTCCTCTCCATTTGCTCCTACCATCTCCATCATCGCACCTGCCTACAATGAGTCGCTGACCATTGTCGAAAACATCAGGGCACTCTTGTCTCTATATTACCCAAATTTTGAGATAATTATCGTTAATGACGGCAGCAAGGACGATACCCTGCAAAGGGCCATCGAGGCGTATGAAATGGAAAGGGTTCCCTATGTGATTGATTACAAAATAGGCTGCAAGGAGATTCTGGAGATCTACAAGTCCAGAAAAAAGGCATTCAACAATCTTACCATCCTCAATAAGGTGAACGGAGGCAAGGCAGATGCCCTGAATGCTGGTATCAACATTGCCAAGGGTCAATTTTTTACCGCCATCGATGTGGATTCCATCATAGATCCCTATGCGCTCCAAAAGATGGTGCTTCCTTTCCTGACCGCGACAAACAAAAGGGTGATTGCAACGGGAGGGGTCATCCGGATTGCCAATTCGTGCAAAATCAAGGATGGTCAGCTAATTGAAATCAACGTACCCGATGATTTTCTGCCAAGGTGCCAGGTAATTGAATACAACCGGGCTTTCCTCCTCGGACGTTTGGCATGGAGCCGGCTCGACGGGTTGTTGCTGATTTCCGGTGCCCTTGGACTCTTTGACAAGGAGATTGCCATTGCGAGTGGTGGTTATTTATCCACTACCGTGGGTGAAGACATGGAGATTGTGGTTCGGATGCGCAAATACATGGCCAACAAAAAGGAAAAATACAGTGTGGTTTATGTTCCCGATCCTCTGTGCTGGACAGAGGCACCCTCCAGCCTGAAGGTTCTGGGAAGCCAGCGAAATCGGTGGACGCGCGGCGCCATCGACACGCTATTCTTGCACCGAGACCTCTTCTTCAATCCCAAATTTGGAGTAATGGGGATACTTTCCTATCCATACTGGATCTTTTACGAGTGGTTAGCCCCGATCATAGAGACCCTGGGTATTCTATATTTTATCCTGATTGCACTCTTTGGTTATCCAAACTGGACCTTTTTCAGCATCACCCTCTTTTTTGTTTATTTCTTCTCCGTCTCTTTTTCAACCTATGCCATTCTTTTTGACCACTTGATTTATCACAGGTACACAAAAAAATCAATGATTTTCAAACTCCTGCTAACCAGTTGGCTGGAGCCATTTTTTTATCATCCGTTCGTTACCTGGTGGGCGCTCAGGGGCAACTGGGACTATTTTATAAGGAAGAAGAAAGCATGGGGGAAGATGACCAGAAAGGGATTCTCGACAGAAAAGGTTCCTGCTGAAGCAGCAATGCCTTAATCCTGCCTGATGGCATCCAGATCTATGTAAAAGGTGGTACCCTTCACGGCGTCCGTTGTAAAATTCACTTTACCTCCAAGGTATTGTTCCCCAAATATTTTCATGCTGTAGGTGCCCAAACCCCGCTGTACCCCTTTGGTGGAGAAGGAACGCATGAAAACCTGCATCTCTACTTCGGGAGTCATAAATGCGTTGTTGTGCACGGAGAACCTGATCTTGTCACCCCTTTTCTGAACGTTCAAAGAGATACTCTCCTCTGGATCACTCGCTTCCAGTGCATTTTTAACCATGTTGTTGACGATTTTCCTCAGAATAACAGGATCGCTGATAAAATCGATGCTTTCAGCGGAAGGATCAATCACGATCTCTTTTTCTTCAGATACCTGGTGGTACCTTAGATCCTTATCGACTACCTCAAGAAATTCCAAGGTATTGATTTTCTGATCGCTGATGATCAATGAAGCGTTTTCAGCCTGCAACAACAACCGTTGGGTGGCGATTTCGTCCAGGATCTGCCGGCTCAATGAAGTAGCAATGGTAAGCAACTCCATTTTTTCTTCTCCAGGAACCTCATCAAGGAGCTCCAAAATATTGTTCAGGCTGCCGGCAGTATTCTGGATATCGTGAAAGAAGATTTTTTCGATCAGCCCGCGTCTTTTCCTGTCGGTGATATCTATCACTGAAAATATGGTAAAGTGCTCATTTTCATAGATAAATGGAGTCGAAGTAACCTCAAGCTCGATAGAGTGTTCCTTTCCATTGACAAACCTTCGGATTCTGCACTCTTCCATGGACTTCTCCATGGACAGTTTGCTCTTCACAATGGAATTGATGGCTCCGCAATAGCGGCAGTGTTCAGAAGTACCGCACCCATTTGCTTCATCCCTGGCGTGAATGCATTCAAAAGCTTCTCCAAACCTTCTGCCAAGCACCTGCTCGACACTGTCCACACCAAGGCTTTTCATCAACATGTCGTTGACAAAGACAATTTGTCGCTGATCATTGAAGATGCAGAAGATATAGGAAAGTGAACAAAAAATTTCGTTGATAAACGGCAAATGATCGAGTTTGGATTTACTCAGCAATATCTCCGCCATCGTTGCTCTTTCCCCTGGGGCAAATTTGGTGTCCATGTATATATGCAGATAGTTGAATGTTTAAAAATAGTTTGTTTCCACGAAGAAGTCGAAACAATTTGCATTATTTATCATAATTTCACAAAATTATACATCGGAGGATCCGTTGCAGCCTTGCGAATTCATCCATCTTTTATCCAATGATAAGCGGTTTGTCCACCTTTTCCTTCAGAAGGGCAATGGCAAATACATCTTCTACGTTTTTGACAAAATGGAAATTTAACCCTTTCAGATAGATTTCGTTGATCTCTTCCAGATTTTTTCTGTTTTGCTCAGACAAGATGATCTCCTTGATACCGGCCCTCTTGGCCGCCAGAATTTTTTCCTTGATACCTCCGACAGGCAACACCTTCCCCCGAAGGGTGATCTCACCGGTCATGGCGAGGTGCTTTTTGACTTTTCGCTGTGTGAAGGCGGATGCGAGGGCTGTTGCCATGGTGATACCTGCAGATGGACCATCTTTCGGTATGGCACCCTCCGGTACGTGGATGTGCACATCCCATTTGTCGAATACTTCTGGTTTCAGTCCGATGGTGGAGGCGTGAGATTTCAGGTATTCGAGGGCTATGGTGGCCGATTCTTTCATCACCTCACCCAGGTTTCCGGTAATGCTGAACTTTCCTTTCCCTGCGCTCAGGCTGGTTTCAACGTACAAAATTTCTCCGCCAACGGAGGTCCAGGCCAAACCTGTCACAACACCGGCATAATCATTCCCTTCGTAGGCGTCTTTGGTATACTTTGGAACACCCAGGTATCCGCGCAGATCCTCTTCCGTGATTTTCTTGTTGAAACCAGTCTCCATCACCAGTTTGCGGGCCACTCTCCTGACTACTTTGGCCAGCATTTTATCCAGTTCCCTGACACCAGACTCCCGGGTATAATTTTCTATGATACGGGTCAGGATCTCCTTGGAGAAGATAACACTGTTTTTATCCATCCCGTGGTTCAACAACTGCCGCTTCACCAGGTGACGCTTGGCAATTTCCATCTTCTCCTCCATCAGGTAACCGCTTACGTCAATCAGCTCCATTCTGTCCCGCAAGGCAGGATGGATGGTGGATATGGTATTTGCTGTTGCGATGAACAGTACCCTGGAAAGGTCAAAATCCACATCCAGGTAGTTGTCATGAAATTCAATATTCTGTTCCGGGTCCAGCACCTCCAGCAAGGCAGAAGCAGGATCACCATGAAAATCTTTCGAAACCTTGTCAATTTCATCCAGGATGAAGACGGGATTCGCGGATCCGGCCTTGATCAGATTTTGGATGATCCGGCCCGGCATGGCACCAATATAGGTTTTTCTGTGCCCGCGAATTTCAGATTCATCGTGCAATCCGCCTAGACTCACCCGGATGTACTTACGACCCAATGCATTGGCTACCGACCTGCCCAGGGATGTTTTCCCGACTCCCGGGGGACCATACAAACAGATGATCGGAGATTTCATGTCGCCCTTCAGTTTGAGTACGGCTAGATGTTCCAGGATGCGCTCCTTGACATTGTCTAGTCCGAAATGGTCTTCGTTAAGTACCTTCTCTGCATTTTTCAGGTCAAAATTATCTTCCGTATAGAGGTTCCAGGGCAGATCGAGCAAAGTGTCGAGGTACCCGATCTGCACGGAATATTCGCCGGCAGCAGGATTCATCCGGGACAATTTTCCAAGCTCCTTTTCAAAAACCTTTTGAATATCTTCTTTCCACAATTTCTGGGTGGCACGCTTTTTCAACTCTTCAATCTCCTGTTGAACCGGACTTCCGCCCAATTCATCCTGGATGGTCTTGATCTGCTGATGAAGCAGGTATTCGCGCTGTTGCTGATCCAGATCAATCTTCACCTTCTGCTGAATGTCTTTCTTCAATTCGAGCATTTGTACCTCTCGCATCAACAGGGAGAGCAACTTTGTACTCCGGTCCTTGATGTCGTTGCATTCCAGCAACTCCTGCTTTTCGGTGGTGTTGAGTTCGGTATTGTTGCAAATAAAATTTACCAGAAAGGTGACATTCTCAATGTTCCTGACGGCAAATTGAGCCTCCTGGGGTATATTGGCAGAGGATTTTGCAATTTTCAGGGAAAAATCCTTGAGTGATTCGATGATGGCAAAAAATTCATGCGATTTGGTATCCGAAACCGCCTCCGGCAGGGCGTGAACCACAGCCAGCAGGTAAGCACTGTTTGGGACCGGCTTCTCTACCAAAATTCTTTTCTTTCCCTGCAGGATGACCGTGGTCGTTCCATCGGGCATCTCAAGAATCTTCAAAATCTCCGCCATGGTACCCACCGGATAGAGGTCGGACAGTGCCGGATCTTCGATCTGGCCATTTCGCTGAGCCACGGCACCCATTAGTTTCGAGCCATTGTACGCTTCCCTCACCAGATTCAGTGATTTGGACCTTCCCACACTGATAGGCATCACCACTCCCGGGAAAAGAACGGCATTACGAAGTGGTAAGATTGGCAAAGAATCGGGTACCTGGGCAGAGAAGAGTTCGTCATCATCTCCATCCGCAATAATCGGATAGAAATCATTCCGATCCTCATCCATGCTGGAAAATATAAAGGAGTTACGGTTTCTATTTTTTGAATCTTCCATATTTATATAATTTATCTATTGTTTACCGGATAATAAAAACCCCATGGCTATTAAACGAGATCTGAATCGCAGAAGATTCATTATCATCCAATTGGATCCAAGCTAACGGGAATCCTGTTTCATAACTAAAAATAATTATGACAAAATGTCGGAGTTTTAGTATTCATCCTACCGAAAGATAATGGCAATAGTCGTGCCAAACCTTCCTCACGAGGAAGGGACAGGAGCTTTACTGGATTTTTTTCGGATTTTTCGTCTTTTGCCTATCCTGCCAGAAGCAAGGAAGCCCGATTTATATTTGGAGGACCCCACTTTTTTGCAACCTCTTCTGTGAGATAACAAACAACCAAGGCTGATGTTCAAAAACCAAGAAGCCCCGTATTTGGAAATACGAGGCTTCTCAACACAAATGCAAAAATTTAGGCTTTGCGTTTGTCCATGTGCTTCTGATAGCGGTTCATAAATTTATCGACGCGACCAGCGGTATCGACCAATTTCATCTTGCCGGTATAGAAAGGGTGTGAGGTATTGGAGATCTCCACTTTCAACAATGGATACTGAACACCTTCAATCTCGATGGTTTCTTTTGATGCAGCCGTTGATCTGGTGATGAATGTATGTTCGTTTGACATATCTTTGAAACATACCAACCTGTAGCTTTCCGGATGAATTCTCTTTTTCATGATGCTTGTTTATATCTTTAAATCTTTCTTCTTTCTCTATTTACGGGTTGCAAAGATAAGGATAATTTATAATTCTGCAACAGATTTATAAAAACTTATCACGGATTATCAAGGAATTTCAGGGGAGATTTTTTTTATTTCAAGAATCTCTGTTTTGTCCCTCCAACTTCTCTGCAAACTGTGACTGACTTTAGGTCCGGTCTCCTGCTGAAGGCGTTTTAACCAATGGAAATTCACTTGTTTCAGGGCTTGTTCCGGTGTTTGCCGATTTTGAAAGGAGATCGTTCCCGCGCTCCTCCCGAAGCAGCCTTACCTCTTTCATCAGCATCGGAGCTCTCTCGAAGGGGGCATTCCTGTCAAAAAGATAGCGCATGGTGTAGTGCGTCTTCGTGTGAACACCGCCAACAGAGATATACATGGCCACCATCTTGGGATTAAAATCTCCCACCCACGAGAGTTCAACCTCCCGGTACCACGGTTTTCTTTTCATGATTTTATCAAGGTGCCAGAATACGGCCGATTCCAGTCCACTCCCCTGAAATTTGGGGACGACTCCCATCACCAGAATACGGGTTCTGGTAATGGTCTTTATTTTCTGGTACCAGAAGAATTTTAACAGGGTCCAAACGTTCAGTTTCCCCTTCATTTTGGCCAACAGCTGGTTCCAGTCAGGGATCATTCCGAAAAACAGAACCGGTTCCTCATCGTGATAGGCAAACCAAATAAACTCCTCCTCGGCAATCAGTTTGGCGATTTTCATCATCCCCCGGATGTCATCCAAATCTACCTCCTGGTGATTGTCGTGGCTGGCCCAGGCCTCTTCATAAATATGGGTAAACTCCCGGATGTGCTGCTCCAAATTGCTGAATTTGACGTGTTCAAACCTGAAATGGGATTTGTTAGCCACCCATTCGGCGATCTTCCAGAATCTTTCGGGAAAGGGGACGCTCCTGTCGAGATGATAGGTATATTGCTCGAAGTAGACTTTGAAACCATAGTTCTCGAAAAGCGACAGGTAATAGGGCTTGTTATAGGGCATGCCAAAACCCTGAGGCATAAATCCCTGAACCAAAAGCCCCCAGTTAATCAGGTTCTCTCCAAAATTTACCGGACCGTCCATGGCCTCCATTCCACGCTCGGCAAGCCACTCCCTTGCAGCATCGAAAAGAAGGTTTGTGGCCGTCTGGTCGTCTGTACATTCAAAATATCCGATTCCGCCGGTAGGTTGCCTGAAGGTGTTGCATTTGTTTCTGTTGATGAAGGCACCGATCCGGCCTATGCACTCCCCCTTGTCGTCATGCAAAACCCAACGGGTACCCTCCCCATGTTTCAGAAATGCATTCTTTCCGGGATCGAAGGCACTGTCGACCATGACCTCCAGGGGAGCAATCCAGTTCTTATCGTTTCGGTAAATCCGGTAGGCAACCTCGTGAAAGGCCTTCCTCCCGATATTATCTTTTACTTCAATGATTTTCATAACAATCAGTTAAAAAACCCGACAGATTGATTTCATATTACGATCGACGCAGTGCCAGTTCCCTGACTGCATCACATTCCAACTGACTGATCAGCTGCTCTGCATTTTCGAGTGCCACTGCCGAGTCAAGGGTTTTCAGCAAATAGGCCTGTTTCAGCGCCAGATCATACAATACCGGATTTCGCATGGCTATCTGGACAAAAATCCTTTTAAAAACCAAAGAGAGCTGTGCGTCCTTCGCCAATGGAGGAAAGAGTTCAAGAAAGGATTCAAACTGTTCATTCGGCGCAGACCTATCTGTAAGAGCCAACCGGCCCATCATCAGCAATCCGGTTATTTTGCAAAGGGTCTTTTTGGCCAGGCAATATTCGATGGCCTTCCTGAAGGCAAAGGGGGTCTTCGAAAACAGATTCATCGCTACCTGCTCGGCCATTTCAATCTGCTGGATCTGCTTGACCCAAAAATCCATCTGATTCTCCGTCACCTCCTCCGGCTTGTCTAGCAAAGTAGCCAGAATCATCGTTTCACGCCACTGTTTGTTCCACAATTTCAAGGCGAGCAGGTGAGACTTCGGATAGCTTTCGGCCAGTTGCATCAGGGAGACGATAGAGGCTCCCAGATTCATTTTGTATACAACTCCCCTTTGGGTCATTGAATCCGCAACCTCCCCGTTTTGCAACGGCTTCACCCTTCGGAGTATCTCCTGATAGGCCCTTTCTGATACCGGATCATCGAGCAAATATTCCATAGATGAAATGTATAACCTTCAGGTCTAAAATTAAAAAACATCTCCTGCGAGCAGGAAGATTCCACGATAAAAAACAAGGTGAACCTTCAGCCCCCATTCCGGCTGGAAATAACTTCTGTCACAAATCGTTCAGCTTCGTTTTCGCCCAATATTATTTTTTGCAGGTATCCTATTGAATATCAAATAAAATCCTTGATATTCCTTCAAAAAACCATCCTGCAATAGTGAGCGTTTCGGCTGCTTATTGTTTCAATGGTAAAGATAGGAACAAATATCCGAACGGGAAATTCAATGATTTTCAATTCTCATTCAATTCAGCAAGAAGTGTTGATTATTTTGATTTTTGCTTGTCTAATTCGAAAAACCGCCCTATATTTGCACCCGAAATATGGTGGATGTAGCTCAGTCGGTTAGAGTAGTGGTTTGTGGTACCATTGGTCGTGGGTTCGAATCCCATCTTCCACCCAATTTTAAACAAAAACCAAAGGCAATTATCTAATTTTAAGATAGTTGCCTTTTTCTTTAAATTTTCTTCTAACTATATTCTAGAAATCCTTTGTAATTATTGAAGTTTTTAATTAAAAGTACTTAATGAGACTCCAATGTAGTTAACTAACTTAATTTTAGATAATTAAATATTATCGATTCTTTTTTTAATTAAAAATAGGATGGAAAATATCAAATTTACACGTGCCCAACTTTACGATTTTGTCTGGTCAAAGACAACCACTGCATTGGCGAAAGAGTATGGAATAACTGATAATAGTCTCCGCACGACTTGCAAGAAATACAATATTCCCTTACCCTATGCTGGTTATTGGACGAAGGTAAAGCATAATAAACCTGCCAGAAAAATGAAATTGCCACCCAACTTTGAAGGGAAAGATGAAATATTAATCAACCCTCCAACAGAAAAACATGGAGTATGGCAGATTGAAATATCTGCCTTAGACGCATTAATAATAGAAATCGAAACAATAAATAGACAATTATTGGAAGTTCCTATGAGACTTACCAATCCAAATGAGTTGATTAATAATGCAAAAGATGCGCTTACTGTCAGAAAGGACTATTTTTCAAATAACGGATTGATTGAAACTAAAAAAGGTATTGTTAGAATAAATGTCGCACCTGAGAATGTTTCAAGAGCACTTCGATTTATGGATTCATTGATTAAACTTTTAAAAACCAGAGGACATGAAATTAAATGTGGTTCGGATGGCTATTATGCAGAAGTTTTAGAAGTACCACTGTTTTTTCGTCTAGATGAAAAATTACGTTATGAAGATGTTATCGAAAGAAACCACAGTTGGAAAACGAGAAAGTTTTACCCCACAGGAATTTTTATGCTTCAATGCTGGAAAGATGTCTATTGGCATCAAAAAATCTGGAAGGACGGTAAAGTGCGAATCGAAAAACAATTGGCAAAAATTGTTGCTGGGATCGAATTAATGGCAAATATGGCTATACAGGAAAGGCTTAAAGAAGAAGAATATAGTAGAATACGGGAAGAAAAACTGCGTCATAGTAAAGAATTACAACGACTTGAACAAGAGCGATTCGACCGAGAGGAACTTGATGGTGCAAATTTCAAGAAACTTTTGGCACAATCACAATTATGGAAACAAGCAATGATACTCCATGAATACATTATGGCAGTTGAGGACAAGGCTATTCTTTCTGAAGGACTAACTGACGAACTTCAGCAGTGGTTGAGGTGGGCAAAAGAGAAGGCTGAAAAGTTTAATCCGATAAATGTGACATAATATCCTTTCTACCTTATTCCACAACTACACGAAATCTTACCTTTGATTATCCTAAACATTTTCACCAATGGCATTTTCAACAAAAGTTACTTTCGTTCCATGTGATGATAAAGAAAGTCCTGTCACATTTGATGAAGTAGATTATGGATTAGTCCCAATAGCCAGTAGTTTTTTGGAAATGAAAGCCAATATTCTTACCAACTTTAAATCGCTAAATTTCAATGAGACCAATGATTATTATATTGATTTTATTTCGGAAATATCAGTTGATGAATTTTTGAAATTTCATGAGACTCACTACAAGAATTCCCCTTTTCATCAAAATTTCCATCATTTCCTGTTAAACGATATTCAATCAGGCAGGTACAATCGGGTTGTTATTACTGTGTATGAATGGGAAAGCGGTATGGATGTTTTTTAAAATATGGAGTGAAAAGTAACCTTTACTTATTAAAAATGCCACCCCCCAAATAATTCCAAAATCTTCCTATATTTGATTGAATCTAATGTCGCAATCCTACCTACTACTAATTCTTATGTTCATCAGGCTTATTAAAGTATTCTGCTGAACAAAATTGATACACGTAATACTTTTTACAGAGACCTTATCTAAATATCTATATTACAGCATAGTAATTATAATTCAATTAAATACATATTACTCTCATGTTCGAACAGACCTTCAAAAACATTGATGACATCCTTTACAAAGATTCAGGTGCAGACTCAGAACTGGATTACATTGGTCAAACCTCTTGGATAATGTTTCTCCGTTATCTTGATGACTTGGAGAAAGACAAGGCAGATGAAGCACAATTGCATGGCAAAGAATACAAATATATAATTGATGTCGAATACCAGTGGACATCATGGGCAATGCCAAAAACTTCTGATGGCAAACTCGACATCCATAAAGCAATGGTTGGGAAGGATTTGGTTGATTTTGTTAACTTAAAGTTATTCCCATATCTATCAGGCTTCAAACAGAAGGCAGACCATGCCCAGACAATTGAATATAAAATTGGCGAGATATTCAGTGAACTGAAGAATAAAATCCAAGATGGTTATAACCTTCGTGGTATTATTGAACTGGCTGATGAACTGCCTTTCCGTTCCACAATTGATAAGCATGAACTCAGCCATCTTTATGAATCCAAGATTAAGAACATGGGCAATGCTGGTCGAAATGGTGGACAATATTACACTCCCAGACCGCTTATTCGTGCCATTATTGAGGTCATTCAACCAAAGATAGGTGAAAGGGTCTACGATGGTGCAGTCGGTTCTGCTGGCTTCCTATGCGAAGCATTTGAGTACATGAAAATTGACAGAGATAAATTAAGCACAAGTGACTTAGAAATACTTCAAACCAAAACCTTCTACGGTAAGGAAAAAAAGAACCTTGCATATATTATTGGTATCATGAACATGATATTGCATGGCATTGAAGCACCCAATATTATTCACACCAATACGCTTAGCGAAAACATACGGGATGTTCAGGAGAAGGACAGATATAATGTGATATTGGCAAATCCACCATTTGGTGGCAAAGAGAGACCAGAGGTTCAACAAAACTTTGATATTAAAACTGGAGAGACTGCCTTCTTGTTTCTTCAGCACTTCATTAAAAATCTTAAAGCAGGAGGCAGAGCAGGGATTGTAATTAAGAACACATTCCTAAGCAATAGCGATAATGCTTCTGTTTCGTTGAGGAAACACATTTTGGAGTCGTGCAACCTTCATACAGTCTTGGACATGCCAAGTGGTACGTTTTTGGGTGCAGGTGTTAAAACGGTTGTGCTTTTCTTTACCAAAGGTGAACCAACAAAGAAAATCTGGTTCTATCAACTTGACCCCAGCAGGAACATGGGCAAGACCAATCCTCTTAATGACGAGGATATGAAGGAGTTTGTTGAATTGCAAAAGACAAAGCCTGAAGGACTGAAGAGTTGGAATATCAATATTGCTGATGTTCTTACACACAATTATGACCTGAGCGTTAAAAATCCAAATACTCCAGATGAAGCACCGTTAAGAACTCCTTCCGATATATTGGAAGAAATGGAAGCTTTAGATGCTGATACTAATGAAATACTTTCAACCATTAAAGAACTCGTAGGATGAAAGAAGGTTGGGAAATGATTTCTGAATATAATGAAAATAGCAAAATTTATTCAGCAGAAAATTTAATATGTGCGTTAAGACTTGAGAAAAAAAGACTAATCTCTCAAAAAAAAATTGGGCAGCAAAAGACAATTCCAGCTCTCTCGAAAAAAGAAATTCCATTTAAGATACCTGATAACTGGTGCTGGATACGCTTAAATGAAATATCTATCATTCAAGAAGGACCGGGGATAAGAAAATCTCAATATAAAAATGAAGGAGTTCAATTCCTGACAGTTACAAACATTCTTAATGGGAGTATTGACTTAGAGAAGTCAAAAAAATATATTTCAGTAGAGGAATATAAAAGTAAGTATCGCCATTTTAGAATAAACAAAGGCGACATCGTTTCTTCTTGTTCAGGTGCAACTTGGGGAAAAACGGCAATTTTTACACTTGACTGTAAAATCATTCTAAATACGAGCACTTTGAGATTAAGGTTTTATGGTGACTTAGGAGAAAATAAATTCCTTTACTATTTAACCAAAGCAGACTTCTTTAAAAGCCAATTAAGTAAACATTTAACAGGACAGCAACCTAATTATGGCTATTATCATTATTCTTTAATTGCCGTCCCAATCCCCCCACTCACCGAACAACAAAACATAGTCTCCATTTTGGATGAAGCATTCACAGCCATTGACCAAGCCAAAGAGAATCTTCAGAGAAACCTTCAGAATGCCAAAGATTTGTTTCAAAGTGAACTGAATAGCGTTTTTAGTAAAAGGGGAGATGGGTGGGTCGAAAAGAGATTGGGAGAATTAGGTACAATAACTTCGAGTAAGAGAATTTATAAAAGCGAGTATGTTCCAGATGGGATACCATTTTATCGAACAAAAGAAATAAAGGAATTATCTAATGGTAAGGCAATTACACTGGAATTATTTATCTCAAAAGGTAGATATAATGAAATTAGGAAAGACTTTGGCGTACCAAAGGTTGGTGATTTACTCATTTCTGCCGTAGGCACAATTGGTGAAATACTAGTAATTCAAGATACTAATGAGTTCTATTTCAAAGATGGGAATATTTTATGGCTTAAAGATTTCAAAACGCTGGATACAAATTTCTTAAAATATGCATTAATTGCTTTTGTTGAGGTAATTAAGAGCCTATCAATAGGGTCTGCTTATAATGCATTAACAATAGAAAAGTTAATAGAATATAGGGTTTCAGTGCCAAATTCAATGATTTCTCAACAACAAATCGTTCACCAACTTGACAGCCTATCTGCCGAAACAAAAAAACTCGAATCACTATACCAACAAAAACTAAACAGCCTAGAGGAACTGAAGAAGTCAATTCTTCAAAAAGCATTTAGTGGTGAACTAACGGAAAAACATATTATCATATGACCCAAGAAGACATTCATGCCAAAAGCTTCAGGCATAATGCAGCCTTTGGAAAAAGGATTGAGTTCTATGTCATAGGACTGATGCTGAAAGAGGGGCTTGATGTGTATTTGCCTTTGGTAGATGATGATGCTATTGATGCTGTCGTAAAGAAGCCAGATGGAAGTTTTGTGGAGGTGCAAATTAAAGCTAGGTCTAAACATGTAATTTTTGGTGATGGAGCACTATTTGCAGCAATTCCACATGAATACAGACTCAATTACTGGTTTGTATTTTATTCCGAAAGAATGGATAAAACATGGATTCTTTCATCTAAGGAATTCATTAAAGAATCTGTTCAGAATAAAAATGGGAAGAATGCAGGTGTAAGGTCAATCTGGTTTAATGGTAAAAAGACCAAGGCTAATAGTGAGCATGTTAAACCACAATTTGAAAAATATTTGGTTAATGACTTTAATAGGATACTCCATGAAAAACCTGACTAACTGTTAATACCATGAAGGTAGATTACAACAATTACGCTATTCAGTCATTTACCTGCAATAAATGTGGTTGGAAAGGCAAAGGAGAAGAATTGTCAGATGGTGATTTCAGTGAAGAGAGTTGCATAGGTAATTTGGAGTGCCCTAAGTGTTTTGAGCTGGTTGCATTTTGGCAAGCACCGCTGAGGCATGAAGATAAATAACAAATTGATATAGATTATTATACGGTATAATATTAACATTCTTAGTTAAATTAATCATGACCGAAGACGAAACAAGAGCCGAATTAATTGACCCAGCATTAAAACTTGCAGGTTGGGGAGATGTTACAGACAGTCGTGTTCGTAGGAATTTCCCCATTACGAAAGGTCGGCTGATTGGTCATGGTCAAAGAAGTGCACCCATTAGAGCTGATTATGTATTGCAATACCGTAATCGAAATCTTGCCATTATTGAGGCAAAAAGCGATAATAAGCACTATACTGAAGGAGTTGGTCAGGCAAAGGATTATTCGGAAAGACTGCACATAAGATTCACATATAGCACCAATGGTTTAAAAATCTATGGCATTGACATGGATAAGGGTATTGAAGGAGATGTTTTAACCTACCCAACCCCAGATGAGTTATGGCAGATGGTTTTCGGTGAAGAGATAATCAATAATCCTTCTCAAGCCAATCTTAAACAACAATTACTTTCAGTTCCATTTGAAGATAGAGGTGGCACATGGCAACCTAGATATTATCAGGAGAATGCCATAACCAAAGTTATTGATGCTATTGCTGAAGACAAAAAACGTATTCTTCTAACCTTAGCCACAGGTACAGGTAAGACTGCCATTGCATTTCAAATTGTTTGGAAACTCTTTCATTCAAAATGGAATCTTCGTGGAGATGGGTTAAGAATCCCTAGAGTACTGTTTTTGGCTGACCGCAATCTTTTGGCGAATCAAGCATTCAATGCATTTAGTGCCTTTGCTGAGAATGCATTGGTTAGGATTAATCCGTCAGACATTAAGAAGAAAGGAAAAGTGCCGAAGAATGGGAGCATCTTCTTTACCATATTTCAAACCTTCATGTGTGGTGATAATAACACTCCATACTTTGGTCAATATGAAAGAGATTTTTTTGACTTCATTATTATTGATGAGTGTCACCGAGGTGGTGCAAATGATGAAGGTTCATGGAGAGAGATAATGGAGCACTTCGCTCCTGCTGTACAATTAGGCTTAACAGCCACTCCAAAACGTGATGAGAACATTGATACCTATAAGTACTTTGGTGACCCTGTGTACATCTATTCGTTGAAAGAAGGCATAAACGATGGCTTTCTAACTCCCTTTAAGGTAAAGCAGATTTCCACCACTGGTGATAATTATATCTACACTAGCGATGATGAATTAATACAAGGAAATATTCAGGAAGGTAAGGTATATGGTATCGAAGACCAGAACAGAATCATCGAGTTGATGGATATCGAAGATTACCGTGTTAAGACCCTGATGGACATGATTGACCAATCTCAGAAGACATTGGTATTTTGTGCATCACAGGAGCATGCTCTAGCAATAAGAAACCTAATAAACCAAAAGGCAATAAGTACTAACCCAAATTATTGCCATAGGGTTACCGCAAATGATGGTGCAATAGGTGACCAACACTTACGAGAATTTCAGGATAATGAAAAGACAATCCCAACCATTTTAACCACATCTCAAAAACTAAGCACTGGTGTTGATGCTCCAGAGATTCGAAATATTGTGTTGATGAGACCTGTTAAACAGCTCATCGAATTCAAACAGATAATTGGCAGAGGTACACGGTTATTTGATGGGAAAGACTATTTTACCATCTATGATTTCGTCAAAGCATATTTAAACTTCAATGACCCTGAATGGGATGGTGAACCGCTAGAGCCAGAACCGCCTAAAGTTGTTCCTCCACCGACACCCTGCAAAATTTGCGGTCAAAGACCCTGTGTTTGTGAGATACTTAGTGACCCAGTTCCTTGTGAGGTTTGTGGAAATATACCCTGCACATGTGATAATCAACCAAAAAGAATAATAAAAGTGAAGCTTTCTGATGGTAAGGTTAGGGATTTGCAGCATATGGTCAGCACTTCCTTCTGGAGTCCTGATGGCAAACCAATATCGGCTGAACAGTTTTTAATAAGCATGTTTGGTACACTGCCTGAACTTTTCAAAAGCGAAACTGAACTAAGAGAGATTTGGAGCAGACCTGATACCAGAAAGAAGTTACTGGAAGAGTTGAAAGAAAAAGGATTCGCTAAAGGTCAACTTGAGGAATTCCAAAAGGTATTGCATGCAGAAAACAGTGACCTTTATGATGTTCTGGCTTATGTAGCTTTTCATACAACCATTGTTGAAAGAACTACCAGAGCTGAACATGCTAAAATTCATTTGGGCAATTATGATGCAAAACAGCAGGAGTTCCTAAACTTTGTTTTAAAGCAGTACATCAATTCAGGTGTCTACGAATTGGATGAAGATAAGCTTTCACCATTGCTTATCTTGAAATATCATGCGATTCCTGATGCCAAAAGAGAGTTGGGTGACATTGCGTCCATCAGGGATACATTCATCGGATTTCAGGCAAGATTGTATGAAAAAGTGGCGATATGATTTTAGTTTGAAATATTAAAAATGATAATTTTTTACAAATGAATTAGCCATTTCCTCTAACCCTAAACATTTCAATTGAATTTTTTATCTCACCATTGACCTATATATAATTATAAATATTAATCTCCTTAATATGAACTTCTTGCAGATTGTATTCGATTTTTTGTTCCTGATAATTGGATTATATTTAGTATTTGGGAAAAATTATTTGTCAGAAAAGGGTAAAAACCTTGCTACAAAGGAGGATATAAGATTTATCACGCAAGAAATAGAGACTGTCAAAAATGATATTCAGTCGTCCACTCAACATAAAAACGAATATTTGAAAGAAAGCAAAGAAGTTGCATTAATTTTCAACGATAATGCAACATTTTTTATTGATTACTCTTCAAAAGTATTAGATATTCTTGCCAATAATAGTAAAAACAAGGAAATCATATTAAAACAAATTGAGGACATAAGACTCCAAGGAGCAAAGGTTGTAAGTTCATTCCTTAAAATTTTCATATATTATGATTCCACAATACCATTAACAGAATCTGCCCAAGAATATTATAATACAGTAGTAAAAATCCAATCTTTGGCTATATCAATACTATTTCAATTAGAACAATTTGCTCAAAAAGAAGATGTTTTGTTAGATTCATTTAAAGGAGGTCAATTGCATTATGCAGATGAAATCAGAGAAATTATTATCGAAAGAAAGAAACTTATTGAAAATCACATAAAAGAAAGACAATATCTCTTGGAAAATGAAATTCATAAATCTAGAGGCATTTATATTGCAGAACTTTCAAAAATTGTAAGAACTAAGATTAATTGATTGTCAATAAACTGATTACATGAAATAAGACTTACAAATAAAAATTCTCAATCTATAAGTAACTAAAAATGGTATACCGTAAAACAATTAATATTTTCTTTCTTGATGGTGACCCAAACGGACGGCTTGAATGTGATTTGTCAAATTGGTCTGGGAAAGTATATAAAATCCCTCGTATTAACATAAATCTATGTTCTGACTTAGAAGAAGTTGATTTTACTGGTGTTTATTTGTTGTTTGGGAAAAATGAAGATGGGAAGGATTTAGTTTATATTGGAGAATCAGAAAGTGTATTGACAAGAATTAAACAACACCTAATAAAGAAAGACTTTTGGAATGAAGCAATAATCCTCGTTGCTTTAAATAATTCTTTAGATAAAGCAGAAGCAAAATATTTGGAAAATCAATTTTACCTTTTGGCTAAAAAAACAAATCGATATGCAATCGATAACCCAAATATTCCAACGAGTGCTTCAATTTCTAAATCAAAAATTGCAAAAATGGAGGAATTTCTTGATTACAGCAAAATGTTTGTTAATACTCTTGGGCATAAAGTATTTGAAGAAAAAAGAGAACTCAAACAGAAACAGAAAATTTTTACCATCAAATCAGTACGTGGTGCTGAAGCTCAGGGTGAACCTACTTCAGAGGGATTTGTGGTATTAAAAGGTTCAAAAGCAGCAAATACTGTAGTAAAATCTCTAAGTCCTAGCAGTCAAAAGTTTAGGATGAGACTTATGGATGAAGGCATCCTAGTTGATAAAGTAGAATATTTTGAATTTTCAGACGATTCCATTTTCAGTAGTCCGTCATCAGCAGCAGTGGTGGTTATGGGAAGAAATGCTAATGGATTAACTGAATGGAAACTAAGTGATGGAACAACACTCAAAGAGTTTGAGGCAAATGATAAAACATAATTTTAAAAATATTAGGTATGTCATTCAAATGCAAAATTGGCTTTCATGATTGGAATGGTTGTAAGTGTTCAGCCTGTGGTAAAGTCCGAAAACAACAGCATGATTGGTCTGTAGATTTTGAAAAATGCTCAATATGCGGTTTCGAAAAACCAAAAATCGAATGGGTTGATATCCCTTCTGGTTCATTTATTATGGGTAGCCCAGAAACCGAGGTCGATAGAGTTGAAAATGAAATTCAGCATAAGGTATCGCTTAATGCATTTAAAATGAGCAGATATGCAATCACTTTTGAACAATACGATTTGTTCTGTGAAGCAACTGGCAGGACTAAACCATTTGACTTTTTATGGGGAAGAGATAACAGACCCGTAATATGTGTTAACTGGCATGATGCGACTGACTTTGCTACATGGCTTGGCTGTAGATTACCAACTGAGGCAGAATGGGAATATGCTTGCCGTGCTGGGACAATTACACCTTTTAATACTGGTAAAAATTTATCGACCGAGCAAGCTAATTTTAATGGTCAATACCCATACAGAAACAACGATACAGTGGCAGAAAAGAAACTAAGAAATATGTATGGAATCTTTACGCCTGATTTTAGTGGACTTTTTCGTGAGCAGACAATGCCAGTAGGAAGCTTTTCTCCAAATAAGTGGGGTTTATATGATATGCATGGTAATGTTTGGGAGTGGTGTAATGACTATTTGGGAGATTACAATTTAGAGAATCAAACAAACCCCATTGGAGCTAATGCAGGAGTATACCGAGTAATTCGTGGTGATTCATGGAACGGGTTTGGAATGTTTTGTCGTTCAGCCTTTCGAGGTACTGCAAAAGCAGACCGTAAAGATAACATGGTGGGATTTCGACTAGTGACTTAATTATTTATGAGTATCATCATTAATTTCAAATAATTGGTTAATCAAAATAGAATAATTGCAAAATAAACAGTAAAAAAAATGATTACATTTTACACGCTTAGACATTCTTGGAAGAACTTAAAGAATATTAACATAATTCTTCTATTTGTTTTTTGCTTTTGCATCCTTGGAATATATGAAACCTCCTCTTGTTGCAAGGGTGTTGATTTCAATAGTTTGTTTTTAAATCTAACATCCACAGTAATCGGCATTTTTATAAGTGTAATTGCAAACTTCGGTCAAACTGACCACCTTCTGCCGATTTAAATTGACCATGTGTTGCTGATTCAAATTGACCACCTTCTGCCGGTACAAATTGACCACCATGGTTACCCTCTAAAAACATCCGATTTT
>Ga0209697_10000274_pt1 | contig 83880 bp, 59 predicted proteins | sample AliMusrvi5mmetaG_FD_184115 | JGI IMG/M metagenome (GOLD analysis project Ga0209697, IMG submission 184115) | Freshwater lake bacterial and archeal communities from Alinen Mustajarvi, Finland, to study Microbial Dark Matter (Phase II) - Alinen... | ecosystem: Environmental > Aquatic > Freshwater...
TATCCAAGCCATCAAGAGCGCGGCAAGAGGCTTCCGCTGCTTCGCCAACTACCGAGTGCGCATCCTCTTCCACTGCGGCAAACTCGATCTCAAGCCCTCAATCGCCCATTAAAACCCGCGCAGAACCGATTAAAAGTGATGTGGGCGGTGACGGTTTTGCTGTAGTTGCTTTTCAGCTTGAAATAGACATCGACAGCACCGCTGTCAGCAAGGTATTGGCGACTGTTTTGGCTATAAGTAATCGCGCTGCTTTCGCCGTCTTGAATGGACGCAAAACTACTCCAGCCACTCCAGCCCAACGCATACAATTGGCAGGGTAACGCCAAAAGAATTAAGGATATCGTAAATGCCGCTCTTGAATTTGAGTTGCATCCCTCTCGCGCCAGGGCTCTCATTAGAATTGCGGCGATAGTTTGCATGGGAGGAAGTTTTAATATTTAGGTTTACGAATTCATTTGCCAATAATTTCTTGGTCCTGCTTTAATTGCCTGGGCTCAATCTCTCAGCACGAGGAGCATGAGACAGGTGCTAGCTTTCATGATTGATGGGAAATTATGCGCCAGGATGACCGGGGCATTCGAGCCAGTCAATCAAATAAACTCGCGCTTTGCGCGGGACGAGTTGCCTAACAATAAAAAAGCACCCTGTGCTGAAGATCGATTGAAGAGGTGGAGAATTAGAGGGTCAGGGTCAGAAGAAAGGGCTCATCAAAGGTGGGAATAGAGGAGCGGCCGATTCAAGACCCCTTTTTCGCGTAAGCTTACGCGATGGTCCCTGTTCCCGATGCCCGCCCCGCCCGGTTATCGCTGGGTGAAGCTGTGGAATCGCCAGCTTCATACTGGCGACGAGTTCGGTCTCACAAGCCGCATCCTCACCTGCCTCGCCAGCCTGTCCCTGCCCATGCGCGCGATCACCGGCCCGCTGATCTGGTGGGGGAGGATGAAGCGGCGGCGTGCGGCGGCCTAGACGCCATCAGGTTTACAATGCCGGCAAAGGCATTCCCCAGAGTTCTCCACGCGTGAATCCCTGGCAGGGTTCCTAGGAAAAGAGAAGAGTCAGGTCTTGACAGGAGGATTTTCGTGTCAAAGTAGACCGTCATACGCCCAACCGGTGTGTTTGGCGCGAAATCAGGGCATGTCACCCGATACCACCCACTCCCTATGAAAACACGTACCCTCCTCACCCTCGCAAGTGCCATCGGCCTCTTCATCCTGACGCCTGCCGTCCCGTTGCACGCCGGCTCGCCCGCCGAAGCCATCCATCAGCTCGAACAAGCCAGGACCTCCCCGAATCCCTTCCCTTACGTCGAAAGAGCGAAACGGGAACTGGAAGAGACTGGCGAGGTCAGCCGTGGCCATAAATTGGCGGCCCTTCGTCATTTAGAGAAAGCGGTTGATTTCATCCTCATTATCAAGCCTAAATCCGTAGATTGGCACATCGATCACGCCATTTACGAAATCGAGATAGGCCAGCACTAGCCGGCCGCCGCTCAGCTCGGATCATCCTTGTGAGGGGCATAGGCAGGCACGCCATTCTCGAATGCACCGGGGAAATTGCAGCGATGCCGTGAGGTGTTCTGCTTCCTGAGTGGCCTCTGGGACATCAGGAGGTACGGTCGGTGAATCCCATCGATAGCGCCTGGAGTAACAGAGCGAAGTCTCGTCGATGCACCTCGGCGCAGCGTACCTGTCACTATGAAGATCCAGACACCACGGGAAAAGGAAGTTCAGATCCTGTTCGCCAGAGGGAAAGCCGCAGACATCATCGCCATCCGGCTTGGCATGAAGATGTCCAAGGTCCTCGCCCTGCTCGAAGTGATGCCCAAGCCGCTGACTCCGTAACCGAGAGTCACTCCGACGACCAAACCGCCCGGCTTCCTACTGGTCCGGCTTGAGCTCTTCCGAACTCCATGGTCCGCGATTCTCCACAAACCAATGCTTGGTGCCTGCCGCCTTGCCGATCACGGTCTTGGATGCACGGTGCTCGATGGCCTGGAAGAAGTTTTCAGCGGTTTTGTCGTCGCCATGCGTGTCGCCCCTTATCCAATTGCCGGCGGTGTTCAGGATGTCCGCTAGTTCGTCGGTGTTATCCGACAGCAGTGCGGCTGACTTCCAAACAAGGCCAAGTGCGACGTAACGAAAGTGACCAGCGCGGAAGGGGACGATCTTGTTTTGGGCGAGACGTCGTTTTTCCTCCGTCGTCACCGGCACGCGGATCTGAAGGGGACTGCCGGTCTTGGCTTCAAGGAACTTGTTGTTAGTGCCTCGATCCATGAGCTTCCCGGTCTCGCGTTCGAGGTTCATGGAGGTTGTTCCCCGGTCAATACTGTCAGGTTCACCCGTGGTGGCCATGATCCTCCAGCCGTCGTTCATCAGCAGGGCGGCGGCGTGGAAGTAAACTCGTGCGCGTTGCATTTTCGTGAGCTTCGGGTTGGCGGCCGAGTTCAGTGTATTGACGTATTCATCGAGCTGTGCACGGTATGGCTCGGGCATGTAGTGGCGGGCCTCATCATAGCGATCCTCGCGGACCAAACGCTTGGCCAGCAGGTGTCGGAGCGACAGGCCAGGCGGTGGGTCAGGGGCATCATAGTCCATGAAATCGACCTTCGCCGCCTTCTGCTGCTCCGCAGGGCCCCACGGGAAGGTCTTCTCCACGTGTTGAATCAACTCATCAGTGGTTAGGAGGCGCTCGGCCACATAGGCCCAGTCAATGGTCTGAAGCGTGTGCTCGAAGTGTCCCAGCGCCTTGTCGAAGTCGCCGTGCCCCAGATACAACGTGGCCAGGTCGGCATGAGCCGTGGTCGACATCGTCGTGCGGTAGGCCAGCATGCGGTGATAGTAGAAGCTGCGGAAGGGCGAAAGCGGCGGCAATGACTTGTCGAGCAAGTCCACGGATTTCTGCATCGTGTAGAGGGCTTCATCGAGCTTTCCATCGCGTTGTAGAAACTTTGTGCGCAGCCAGAGCGAGAGAGCGCTGTCAGACTTGCACTGGTCGAGCCACCCCTTCGCCGCTTTGTAGTCTCCGCTCGCGTAAGCCACCCAGCCGAGACTGTCGGCGTCTTCCACCCCATGGATGTGCGCGTCATTGATTGCCTTGAGCCAGCGGTGTGAGCGGCTCTTCTCAGCATCGGTGGAATTGTCTTCGTAGGCCCACTCTTCAATGGTTTCCGTGGCAAGCACATGAGCGGTCATGATCCGTCGGAGCAACGGAGCAGTCGTGACCTTTACAAGCACTTGTTCCAATGATGGTTCGCCCTGCTTCGACTTGTCTCCTGGAGTCGCCGGAGCGGTCGTTCCGCCGTTATACCAGTCTGGAATCAGCGATTTCAGAGAGAACACCGCAGACTCATCGCCTGTCGCCAATTGCGTGAGGTAAAGCTTCGCCGCCTGCTCCTGATGATCCTGCGTCCACTCTGCCAATGCCTCCCAGCCATAGCTTTCCGCCGCCAGACCGAGTCCATCTGCAAAGCCGTCTTTTGCCAATGCTCGGGTTTGTTGGAACCACTTCACCGCCTCCTCATGCCGCTCCTCCTCAATGGCGCACCGGCCCAGCATATAAGCAGCCCAAACACTGCGGTAATGGCGCCCGGCCTTGGCGCGGGCGAGCAACGTTTGCCACGCGGTGATGGCCCGATCAAACTCGCGGTCACGGAACGCCAGCGCACCACGGTGGTAATCCGAAAATTCTGATTCGAATTCCTCGGCGACTGGTCCGTCATCAGGATGTTTCGGATTCGCACCCGTTGCGTCTGGACTGATCATGAGCCGCTGCCGGGCATGAGCGGCTTCTGCTGCTGCCGGGTCGGCCGGTTTGAGGTAGCCCTTGACGATAGCGTCATGGAATTCCTTGATGTCGACACGGGCTGTCTGAATGGAGTAAGCCTCACGCTCATTCATTCGCGACTCACCGGGGGCAGCAGGCAGAAGCTTCCGTTCGACACGTTTTTCCGGAGGGACGAAGGCCTGGGCCATCAATATCATCTGTTCCTTCCAGTAAAACTCGGGCGTCTTGGCGAGCGCGATGCCACCATTTTCCAACGACTCGGGAGGTGGGCCATAAACGCCGGTGGCAGTGGCGTCCAGAGTCTGCCAGCAGACGATCAAACCGATCACAAGACCGTTAACGAATGACTTCAACATGGAGCGAAGCGCGTTGATTGAAGCGCAGCCAGCCGATACTGCGGCCCGCTCCAGCAGGCAACCGCAAAGGCTGCGTGCGCGTGAATTCAGCATGCTGCCCATCGATTTGTACAGACCAGCCACGCATGGCGTCGCTCGCCACGGGCGCTTCATCTGGCCAGCGCGCCGTGACTTTCCCGGTGAAGTTTTCATCGAGGTTGCCTGCGTTGACGATGCTAAGGTCAGCAGGGTTCCCATCAGTCGCGTGCGCCACAAGTTGATGGATCAGCCCCCGACCTTCAATCACCGCAGAGAAGGTGCTGGTGCGCCAGTTGCGTTGATCCGTGGCGACGGGGAGCCGATACCAGATGATTCCACGCAGGTGTGGCGGATGCGAGGCCCGCCATTCGTTCACGAGCGCCGAGAGAGCTTCGGCATCCGAGTCCAAGTGCATGGTTCGCGTGCCATCCGGCCAGCTTGGCTGCACCGCATCAAGCGCCACGCCACGCAAGTTCCCTGCTTCATCATAGCCGACGACCGCTGAGTAAGTCGAAAGCGCGACCTCAAAAGGATGGGCCAGCTTATCTGCCTTTGCCACCCATCTTATCGCGCGATCAGGATCGCACACGGAAGCATGGGCCGCTGGCTGGGACGGTGGCATGGAGTGAACTTGCAGCACATAGCCGTCCGCTAGCTCCAGCAGTCGCACAAACTCAGGCTCGTCCAGCCATGCAGGCAAGGTGGTGATGACGAGGCGAGTAGGATAAACGGCTTTTCGAAGGGTCCTCACCCAAAGCGCATAGCTCGCGAGCTTCTTTTGCGGGCAGTCATAGTCGAGTTGAAATTCCGTGCAGCGCACATGCTCATCGTTCAACTTGGTGAGCAATGACTTTGCCGTGTCCGCAAGTGTCCGGGCGACGTCGTCATCTGCGACGAAGGCTCCGGCATAAGGAGCGATGCGCATCGCAATGCTCACAGGCTTGTGGAAGGAGCGAACAGACTGCCAATTGATGCTGCAACGTACCGGCTTCGGTTTGCCGTGATCCCAAACGATCTCCGCACCAAAAAGGATCAAGCCATCGAGCTTCGAAGTGTCGGCGTTCTTCACCGCATCGCTGACGGCCGGCGTCCACTCGCGCTGCCAGACATAGGCGCGCTGTGTGAGTGGAGACGACGTGACTTGATCGTGGCAGGCCGTGAGGCACCACGCACTGCACCCAGCAATCAATGTGGATTGGATCGTCCGGAGCATTTCGAATGAAGCCACAGTGGCGTCGCAGATGCAAAGAGGAAGAAATCAATGTGTTTACACAGAGGTCCGGAGTAGTCAGCCGTAGCCCTGGGGCCGAATTTTGGGATCCCCCCCACCTGAAACTGCGGTTGCCGAAATCCTCAACCCCGTCTTTGATGGGCGGCCTATGAGCAAGATCAAGATTCTCGTCACCGGATGCAAGGGCCGCATGGGCCAGGCGGTCATTCGCGCGGTCGAAGCGGAACCGGAGACGGAAGTCGGCGCGGCCATCGACCAGGGGGATTCACTCGCGGAAGCCATTGAGAAGTGCGACGTGGTGATCGACTTTACCACGCACAGCTTCAGCAATGCCCTGGTGGCCGCGTGCGCCGCCCACAACAAGCGCCTGGTGATGGGCACCACGGGGCACACTGCCGACGAACTGGCGCACCTGCACGCGGCTGCGGCGACGCTGCCGGTGGTGCTGGCTCCGAATTTCAGCATCGGCGTGAACACGCTGTTCTGGCTCACCCGCAAGGCGACGGAGATACTGGGGCCTGACTTCGATCTGGAGGTGGTGGAGATGCATCACCGCATGAAGACGGATTCACCGAGTGGCACGGCCCGCCGGCTGGTGGAGATCCTCACCGAGGTGCGCGGTTTGAACTATGACACCGATACGCGCCACGGCCGCTTTGGCGATGTCGGCGCGCGCACCCGCACCGAGATCGGCGTGCATGCGCTGCGCGGTGGCGATGTGGTGGGCGATCACACCGTCGTGTATGCGAACGTCGGCGAGCGCGTGGAACTCACGCACAAGGCCAGCAGCCGCGACACCTTCGCCACTGGTTCCGTGCGCGCCGCTCGCTGGCTTGCGGTGCAAGGACCGGGGATCTTTGACATGCAGGATGTGCTGGGGTTGAAGTGAAGAAGGGGGAGAGAGTGCGGAGTGCTTAGTGCGCAGTGCTTAGTGCGCAGTGCTTAGTGGTAAGATCTGACATGGACCCATGAAACCTGAGCCCTCCGAACTGATTCTTCCGCACTCGGCACTAAGCACTGAGCACTCCGCACTGGGCACTTTAGTCTATGGCGTCGCTCTCGGCTCCAACCTTGGCGACCGGCTGGCGAATCTTCAGCGCGGGGTGGGGGAGCTGCTCGCACGCGTCCCCGGCGCGGTGCTGCTTGCGGCGGCTCCGGTGTACGAAACCGCGCCGGTGGACTGCCCGCCCGGTTCGCTGAGCTTTTACAACAGTGTGATCGAAGTGGCCAGCCCTCTCGCCCCTCATGCCATGCACCGCGTGCTGCAGGCGGTGGAGGGCTCGATGGGGCGCCCCGGTGAGCGGGAACGCAACGCCCCGCGTCCTTTGGATCTGGACATCCTTTACGCCAGCGACCTGCGTCTCAATGATGCGGTGCTGACGGTGCCGCACCCGCGGCTGCACATCCGTCGTTTCGTCCTGCAACCTTTGGGCGACATCCGCCCCGCGCTCGTACTTCCAGGGCACGAGCGCTCCGTGCTGGAACTTCTCGCCGCTCTGGACGATGAGCCGGATTCCGTGAAGCAGGTGGCTGTGGATTGGGCGTGAGTGTTCCCCGAGCTTCCATGAAGTGGACAAAGTGGACGGCATGGACTCAGTGGACGGGGTCCATTGAGTCCACTTTGTCCATTCAGTCCACCCGCTCCAGTTCCTCCCAACTCCTGCGCTCCCCGTGCTTGTGAGAACCGCGTCATGATGGCAAGGTCCCCGGCGATGCTTTCCCATCTTTCCCAGCTTCCCGCCCGCAAACAAGACGGTCCGCCTCTGGCGGTGCTTACCTGCTACGACTACCCCACGGCCCGCCTTCTGGACGAAGCAGGGCTCGATCTGCTCCTTGTAGGCGACTCCCTGGGCATGGTGGTGCTGGGCCTGCCCGACACCACCGGAGTGACCATGGATGACATGATCCATCACCTCAGGGCCGTGGCCCGGGGAGCGACACGAGTGCCCTTGATCGCTGATCTGCCGTATCGCAGTTATCTCACGCCTGACATGGCGGTGGCGAATGCCCGCCGGCTCATCCAGGCCGGCGCGCATGCGGTGAAACTGGAGGGCGGCGTGAGCATGCTTGCCCAGGTGCGGGCCATCATTGCGGACGGCATCCCTCTGGTGGGTCACATCGGCATGCTGCCGCAGAGCGTGGTGGAGGAGGGCGGTTACAAAAAGAAGGGCAAGACGGCAGAAGGCGCCGCCCAGCTCATGGAAGACGCCCTGGCGCTTGATGAGGCCGGGGCCTGCGCCTGCGTGCTGGAGAGCATGATGCCGGAGGTGGCTGAGGCGATCACCAAGCGCGTGAAAATGAACACCATCGGCATTGGCGCGGGCAAGGCCTGTGATGGGCAGGTGCTGGTCACCCCCGATCTCATCGGCAGTTTTCCCTGGTTCCGGCCACCCTTTGCCAAGGCCCGGGCCGACGTGGCCGCTGAGACCCTGCGCGCCGCCCGCGAGTATGTGGCGGAGGTCAGTCTGAGTGCTGCAAGCATGGGGTGATGTCACTAGCTTCCCTGGGAGACTCGGATTGGGACGCCCCAGCGATTGAACTGTGGCAGCGGGCTGTCCGTCTAACGCAACGTAGAATCAATCTCCCATTTTTAACCTTAACCAACCCAACACTATGAAAACCACCACTCTTCTGGGTTCTCTCCTGCTTCTCCCTGCGACGTTCTGTTTCGCGGACATCGCGGTCTATCATGGCGCTGAGGTCGTCAAGACACTTTCCCTGAGCAAAACGGACACTGATGTCGACAAGTTCATCGAAGTGATTGACTTGGCCAAAGCACAGATAGTCACCATCACCCTCGACCGCGACAAGGGCAGGAAGACCTTCCTGATCGGCTTGCCGCAGGCCGTGGTCATGACGGACGTGGAAAATTCCCACGGCGAGCACAGGTCTTCAATGGTACTGGCGCAGGCCAGTACAACCACTGACCCTGCGACGGGAGTCGTGACGGTCAGTTCATTGCTCCAGAGGGGAATTAATGGGAACGTGATTATCAAAGGCACGACGGCAACCGCCCTCCCCCGTAACCTCCAGGGCGAGGCCTTCGTATTAACCACAGCGGGAGCGACGGCCACCACGCCACCAGTCGCGATTGTCCCTGAGTTGATGGAGATCAAAGCCACCCTGACGCTCCGCGTTGATGAAAGTCTCACAAGCAACAATGCTGGAGACGATCTGACTGCCGCCGTCAATCGGATCAAGGCCGCTCTGCTCAATGCAGGCTTCGCGGACGGCAGCGTGTAGACGTCACCTGACCATCCTCCACGGGGCCACCTTCTGGCCCCGTGGCACCCGGCGTCCTGGCTCGGATGGGCTCCACGCCGGGTCTTTTTGTTTTCAGTGCGGGGGAGCATTGTCACCCCCAGTTGATGAGCAGGCCACCTGATGTTCCATGGTGCTCAGTTCATTTTGCTTCCTGAATCAGCCTTTTTCCAGCCGTTGGGGACTCTCCCGGCTTTGGAAACTTCGCCATCATTCAACTGTGGGGATTGCTACTCATGAGTGAAGTCAACGATGACCAGGCTTCGCTTCTCTTCAAAGACAGCTCAGTCAGGTCCATACGTCACACGGTCTCTCCGGCGATGAATTTAGGAATCAAGCGAAAGGCTTTGGGTGCGAGAGTTCCGGTCTCGGACAATTGGCGTGCGGCCATGGCAACACGGCGCGCGAATTGCGCCGGATTGATGGAATAGCGCGCGACATCGGGGGTGGTGGACTGCAGGAATGGATCGTCGTCTCGTGAAATGACGGCCACGTCCTGCGGGATGCGTTTGCCGCGACGCATCAGGTGCATTGTCACCGTCAGCGCATGCACCGCGCGCGCCACGATGTAAGCGGTGGGTGGCTTGGGTGAGCGCATGGCTGTGTCAAGGAGGGAGCAAAGGTGCGTGGTGGTGCCGTCGTGACGCAGCACCCGCAGCAATCCATCGGATCTGCTTCTCAGTGATTCGCGCAGTCCTTCCTCGCTTCTGGTTTCGCCTTCGTACGCGTCTTGGGGGAGTACGATGGCAATTCGCCGATGGCCCTTGCGCCACAGCACATCGCCGGCATGACGGCAGATGGCGCGGTGATCCACATCGAACGACGGCAGGCCGATGCCAGCCTTGCATGAGCCGATCACCAAAAGTGGAAGGCGGTGCCGCATGAACCAGCGTTGCATCGGTTCCTTTGAACCAACCACGACCCACACGGCGGCAGGATGGTCGTCCACCAGCTTTTTCAAGGCGCGGGCCGGATGGGCGGAAAAACAGGAACGGCTGACATGGCATTCGATTACGCAGCCTGCTTTGGCAAGTCTGTCCCGCACGGCGTCGATCACGAACATGCTGCGCGGCGAGATAGTCTGAAGAGAGGCGGGTGAAAGCAACGCCACGACGCGGTGATGGGCATCGTCGCCGAGGCCCGCGCGCTTCGTCTTGATGCGACGGCACTGACGGTCGGAGACACCGAGGGTGCCTTCGCGTTCCAGCTCTTGCAGGGCGGCGCGCAAGGTGTCGCGACTGACTTGCAGCCGCTCGCAGAGCTTCCGTTCGCCGGGCATTCGCTTCTGCCAGTACCCGGCGCGAATGCTTTCACGCAGACTTTGCACCGTTTGAGCGACGAGAGGGAGACGCTGAGGCAGAGCAGGCGGGGGTGGTTGTTTTGCTGTCATCTGGTAGGGTAAACCAACCAGGAGCTTACGTTTGTCAATAGCGTCTCTGCAAGCCGAAGATGGCATCATGTTCACCAACGCATTATCAGCCTTCACAGTGCTGCTCGCTGCAGCAACGCTGTGTGTTGCCGAAACACCCGCGTTCGACATCAAGCTGGACACGATCAGTTCCGGCTTCGACAAAAAATCGTGCTGGGTGCATCCACGCGCGGGGGCCATCCCGGGGAAGACGCCTATTGTGGTCCTGACCATGATGAAGGCGGCTATCTCGGGCAGCGACGTGTACGGCCCTCTCAACGAGATGCGCACGGATGACCTCGGTAACACATGGTCGGGTCCGATCGAACACACGTTCACACTCGGTCGTCGCGATGAGCCGCAGGGCATCGTCGTCACCATGGCCGATTTCTGGCCCAAGTGGCACGCGAAATCTGGCAGGCTTCTCGGCATCGGCAGCAATGTGCGTTATCAAAACAACACCGTGATGCCAACGGGGCTGCGCACTCGCGAAACGACCTTCTCCGTATACGATCCAAAGTTGCACACCTGGACGGCGTGGGAGTCGCTGGTGATGCCCGATGCAGAGCGCTTTCGCAACTCCGGCGCGGCAAGCGTTCAACGACTCGACCTGCCGAATGGCGACATTCTCTTGCCGAACTATTTCGTTCCGAAGGGAGAAAAGCTCTACCGTGTCTGCGTGCTGCGCTGCGGCTTCGATGGGCGGCGGCTTTCCGTGAAGGAAATCGGCAACGAACTGCGGAGCGACATTGGGCGTGGACTCGTGGAGCCTTCGTTGACGAGGTTCAAGGGGCGCTACTATCTCACGATTCGAAACGACAAGGCAGCCTACGTCAGCACCAGCGACGATGGGCTTCACTTCACTGATCCGCACCTGTGGCAGTGGGATGACGGCCATGATCTCGGCAGCTACGACACTCAGGCGCATTGGGTGACACACGACGATGCCTTGTATCTCGTCTATACCCGGCGTGGCGCGAACAATGATCATATCCCGCGAAATCGCGCGCCCCTGTTCATCAGCGAGGTTGATATCGAGAAGCTTCGCATCATCCGCAGTACGGAGCGCGAGTTGATGCCACAACGCGGCGCGAAGCTCGGCAATTTCGGTGTCACCGAAGTGAATGAGCACGAGACCTGGGTGACTGATTCGGAGTGGATGCAGACTACCGGTCCAAACTATGCCGACTACACACAGTGCATGAAATACGGTTCGGACAACGCAGTCTTCGTCGCGCGCATCCAATGGAAGAAACCCAACACAACTTGGAACCAGCGGTAAGGAGATGCATTCACCATGAACCCATTTGATTTGACCGGCCAGGACCACTGGATCGTCGGCGGCGCGGGCTACCTCGGCCAGCCAATCGTGAAGTTGCTCGCAGAACTGGGCGCACGAGTGTTGTGCATCGACATCGAAGACCGTGCGGAGGCGTTCGTCAAAAGCGCCGGGCTGTCATCACAAGTCACCGCCGGACGGCTGGATGTGAGTGACTCCAGGTCCGCGCAAGATTTCATCACCGCGCAGATCGGTGCGCGTGGTGTACCTCACGGCCTGGTGCTGCTGAACTACGCCTCCACGGCGAAGCGGCTTGAAGACCTCACCGAGGAAGATTTTGATCGCGTGAACCACGGCAATCTCACCGCCACTTTCATGTTCACCCGTGCCATCGCCACCGCGATGCGCGGCGAAAGGCGTGGTGCCATCGTCCTGTTCTCAAGCATGTATGGCAGTGTCGCGCCTGACCCTTCGATTTATCAGGCGCCTCAAATGCCGAACCCGATCGAATACGGCGTGAACAAGGCGGGCATCCAGCAGATGGCACGGTATCTGGCGATGCACTTCGGTCCCGACGGCGTGCGTTGCAACTCGATCTCTCCCGGCCCGTTCCCGAACCCGGAGACGCAGCGCGCCAATCCGCACATGACCGCCATGCAGAGCCTCAAAGTCCCGCTCGCGCGCATCGGCCGTGCAGAGGAAATCGCGGGCGCGGTCACCTTCCTCGTCAGCTCCGCCGCCAGTTTCGTCACCGGCATCAATCTCCCGGTGGACGGCGGTTGGACCGCTTGGTGAGATACAAAGGTGTTCATCCCTTTGTTGCGCCTGCACTGCACCTTAAAATTTGATGAAAACACCCACCGAAGGAGCTTCCATGAAACCGTTCAAATCGAAAATCGAGCTTCCATCGCCAACCCAACCTCGAGAAGAAGTTGTCGGAGGTTCTCCTTTGAAAAAAACTCGTCGTGCGATAATAGGCTCGACTCTGGGTGCCGCCGGAGCGGGGCTCTTGCCGCGCGGGTTGTGGGCGGATGGCGATCCTGTGCCCGGAAAATCAGCGGCAGTTCGGGTACCGATGCGGCCGCACTTGCTGATCACTGCCGAGAAAGTTGAGGGATTGCGGTCGGTGCAGGAGCTGCGCGAATCGGTGAAGACGGGGCATGGTCGTTTGCTGTGGCAGGATCTGAAGGCGCTTGCGGATGAGGATCTGAAGGCCGCGCCCCTCGCGGGGGCTTACCGCTCCTTTCCACCCGTGAACGCGACCGTGCAGCGTGTGCTGCGTCACGCGCTGGCGTTCCTGATCACGGAGCAAGAGACTTACCGCGACGCAGCCCTGGCCCAAATCGAGGCCACATTCGACCCCAAACTTTGGAAGAATTGGCTGGACCAGGCGGCCCCGAAGAATTGGACCACCGGATTGCGGGTGGGCATGCTCTGCTCAGCCTTCGGCTTGGCCTACGACTGGCTTTACACGTCGCTGACTCCAGAGCAGCGCCAGCGGGTGGTGGACGGCGTGGACCGCTGCGGTATCCAGGGCTACCTGCAGGCGGTGGAAGCTGGCAGTTGGATTGTCGGCGTGCTCGACAATTTTTGCTCTATCATCGTGGGCGGGACAGCCATCGCCGGCATGGCCTTTGGGGACGATCATCCGCAGTCCGGGCGGTTGATCGAGCTGGGCAAGGAGCGCGTCGGTGCGTACCTGGGCGAGTTCGGCCCAGAGGGTGAATGGGCTGAGTCGGTGGGGTATTCGGCGTCGGTCATCGATCTAACGATGTTCTTTTCCACGCTGCGCTACTGGTCGGCGCCGCGTGCCGGCGGGGCGAAGGAAAGCATCATAGGCACCCGCCCCCTGCCGCAGTTTTGCCAGTGGCTGATGTATATGACCCGGCCTCATGGCCGCGAGGCGCTGCTTGGCAACGTTCCCAAGGCTGTCGAGCAGCGGCGGATCAGCCTGTCCTACGTGCCTGCGGTGGCGGCGGCCACCAGCGACGGTATCCTGCAAGGGTATTACTTGAACAATCTCTTTTCCAGCCAGGAGACAAATGGTGTGCGCAACCACGCCCTCGAACTGGTCTGGTATGACCAGACCCTCCTGCCTGCGAGTCCCGAAGGGCAAATGCCACATGGGAAGGTGTTCCCGGCGCACACCGGGTGCGTGAGCAGCCGCACCGATTGGAACCCGCGCGTGACGCCGTGCATGGTGTACGGCAAAGGCGGCAAGGCTTACGAGACCAACGGTCACCACGACGTCGGCCAGGTGTGCATCGACGGCTACGGCGAGCCGCTGATCGTGGACCTGGGCGGTTATGGTGATCAACAGAGCGGCGGCAAGATCCTGGGTGGTGCCGCCGGCCATAACGTGCTGACATTCGACGGCGAGGACATGCGCTATGACAGGCCCCTTTCGCGGGCCATGTTCAACACGCCCGAGCGACGCAAGACGCCACCGCTGCGGGCGAAATTTCTGGGCCATGAGTTCGATGATAAGCGGGGCGGATACTGGGTGCTCGATACCACGGAGGTTTACGGGGGGGTCCAGGAGGTCATGCGGACCGTGGTGCATCTGAATCCGGGCATCGTCGTGGTCCTGGACAGAGCGGCCCTGCCCCAGCCGCGCGAGGTCTCGCTCCGGTGGCATACGACCGACAAGTGCGAGCCCAAGTCTGACGGGAAATTCGTGGTGCAGGGTGCCGGGGGAGTACAACTGGCGTCGCGGGTCGTGCGGGTGAACGACGGGGAACTCAGCGTCGCCAAACGGACTCACAACGAAACGGGCGACGGCTTCATCGAGGCCTCACTGCGCGGACAGCAATGCGCGCTGGTGAGCCTTTTCTGCGTTTTCGCTCCGGGGACGCGACCTGGAAGCTGGGAAGGCTCGGATGGCGGGTGGTCCATCGGAGGGCCTGCGGGAGTGGTGGACGTGAAGGTGTCGAGCACGGCGCTTTCGGTCGCCTACCGGGATGGCCGAACGGGGTGGCGGGTGCAGGAAAGTAAATGACGCGAGACGGCACAATAACAAACAACTCCATTTTGCCCTCGTAGTGCGCGTGCGTTTGCGGCGGCGGATACATGAAATAATTCAGAACAAACAAACCATGAAAACCATTGCCACATTGCTGATTTCAATTCTCGCGGCCACGGCGGCGCAGAGCCATGCAGCCGCCCCCGCTGCGGGGGAGCCATTCACTCTCCCATTGTGGCAAACACCGCCGCCGCCGCTTTCGCCACCAGGACTCAAAGCTGATGCGCAACCGGAACGCATGGATGACGCGGGCACGGTATTCAACGTCAGCGTACCCGTCATCACCGTGCATCTGCCACCGCCCTCGCGGGCGAACGGAACGGCGCTTATCGTGTGTCCTGGTGGATCGTATTCGAAGATCGGTCTCTTCACCACAGGCATGGGGACGGTCGGCGAATTTGTGCCGCAGGGCTTTGCCGTCATCGTTCTGAAGTACCGCACCTCGCCACCGATGCGCGGGTACCAGGCCGCGTTGGCGGATGCGAAGCGCGCCGTGCGCCTCGTGCGGCATCATGCGCGGGAGTGGAACATCGATCCGCAGCGCATCGGCATGATCGGTGGCTCGGCGGGCGGCCATCTCGCGCTGAACTTCGCCACGCATAGCGATGCAGGTGACGCGGGCTCCGCCGACGCCATCGAGCGCCAGAGCTGCCACGCAAACTTTCTCGGCCTCGTCGCCCCGTGGCCTGCGAAGCAGCCGGTCAGCGCCTTCCCCATCGTCAAGTCGTCGCCTCCCATGTTCATCGCCGCCGCGGCCGATGACCAGATCGCACCCGCATCCTTTGCGAAGGAAATCGCGCAAGGATGTAAGCAGGTGGGCGTGGAATCGCGCTTGTGGATCATCCCGGAGGGCGGGCATCCAGCGTTCACTCTCGGTTCGAAAGGCAAGGGCGCGGGCTGGGGCGCGCTGTTTGTGAAATGGCTGAAGGAACAAAAGTTCGATCAATCCACTGGAGGAACAACACGATGAACGGCGAACAACTCCGCGAACAACTTCACTCCGGCGCACGCGTCTATGGCACGCATGTCGGCAGCGTCGGCAATCCGATCGTGACCCGATTGCTCGGAACCGCGCCGCTGGATTTCATCTTCATCTGCAACGAGCACATGCCCACCGATCGAGCGGAGACCTCGGCGCTCTGCCAGCAATTTGGTGCGCTGGGCATCTCGCCCATTGTGCGCATTCCCTGGCCCTGCGCGAGGCAGGCGGCCATGGCGCTCGATGCAGGCGCGGAGGGTATCGTTGCGCCGTATGTCGAGACGGTGGAGGAAGTGCGCGAGCTGGTCGGCGCGGTGCATTATCGCCCCATCAAGGGGCGGCAACTGCGCGAAATTCTCGACGGTACGCGCTCACCCGGCGATATCACGCGCAGCTTCCTCAAGCGCTTCAACCGGCACAGCTATGCGATCATCGGCATCGAGAGCGTGGCCGCGTATGACAACCTCGACGCGCTGATCTCCGTGCCGGGCGTGGATGGTGTTTTCATGGGGGCGCATGACTTGAGCGTGTCACTTGAAGCGCCGGAGCAATGGGACAACCCGGCTTTGCACCTGCTCATCAAGGACGTGATCCGCCGCTGTCGCAGGGCGGGCATCGGCGTCGGGGTGCATTTGCACCCGGCCATATTCAGCATCGCGCAAGTTCAGCAGTTCGTGGCACTCGGCATGAACTGGATTCTCGATGGCGCGGACATCAATCTCACGCTGCACTCATTGAAACAGCGCCGGACCGAGATTTGCGGCGACGAGGCCCCGCCCGCGCACGCCAGCGCGGGCAAAAAAATCTCCACCTGCATCGCGCCCTGACACAAGCCGGTGGGGACGGCGAATTCCCACTTCGCAGTCAACGTCACGTCCTGATTCATTTTGGAACATTCCTGCATCAGGGGCTTGCACCGCTACTGGAGTGACATCGGCTGAGGCAAGGTGGCATGGAAGGAACAGGCCACCTGCCAGCCTGGTGTTCCATCTGCCTCAGCTCATTTCGAGCCCGGCAAGTTCTGCAGGGCCTTTCAAGCCCAAGAACCTGCCGGTAAAAATGTCGTTCATTAATGCCTCTTTTCTACGCTTGGCGCAGCTCGTCGGCATCCTACGAGCAAGTTTGCATCCAGGGGCGCTCTGTCGAGGTGGGGCCAGCAGGTTGAACCGGACTTCGAGCTTCAAAGGCTGGAATCAATCAGCCGGAAATGTCCAGAGGATCGGTATTGGATACATGTCGGTCAACGGCTACGAACTGCACAAGTCGCCATCACGAGGCAGGCGGTCCGAATGGGCCGCCTGCGAATGATCATCTATCAGCGTCCGGTAGAGGGAGGCCGGCAAGACATCAGGCATCGCCGGTGAACGTTTCCATGAGAAGGATTTGCCGCCATTGCCATGGCGAATGGCCCGACGGACGGCGTCCACTTCTCACCAGACGCCTGCGTTGTCGAACGTGACCGTCACCGGTGCCGCCGTATTGCGTGAGGTCACGGCCATGCCTGCAGTGATCATACCCATCGGCATAGTCACGTAGCTCGACCCCAAGGTTGTCCAGTTCACCCCATCCGGGGACATGTAGCCGGTAAAGATATTTCCCGCACGCACCAGCTTGAACCACTGCGGCAGGGTAATCCCAATGCCACTCGTCCAACTTGCATAGGCTCCCGCAGTGGCTCGAGTCGTTAATCTTGCCGTGCCGAAACTGTTGTCCAATAGCACCGCAACATACTGCGATCCGGGGGTGCTGTCCGCGCGCATCATCACACCTGCCTTGGCTATTCCGGTTGCCCCTGTATCCGCAGTCAGGCGAGCGACAATCGTGCCGTCCCCGGTGTGGGTCTGCTCGGCATACTGGAATGAGTCTGCGGTCCCTCCGAGATCCGAGCCAGCACCAGTCATGGTGAAGGTGCCGCCGAGTTCGCTCGCACTGCCGGCGGTACCCACCGTCCCGATGTCGCCGCTTTTCCAGGAGGACCAGACGCTGTCGAACGTGGCCGTGGTCAATGCGGTCGAATTGCGCGAGCACACAGCCAATCCAACATCGAAAGTATTCGGCATCGCGATGGTCGCTGAACCCACGGTCACCCAACTGCCGTTGGAGGATTGGGAAACGTAGCCGGTGAAGGTGTTCCCCACGCGCGCCAGCTTGAACCACACCGGCAAGGAATTCCCTGTGGGGCCATCTTTCCAAGCAGCACTGCCTCCCGCCGTTGCCCGCGTCGAGAATCTAGCCGTGGGCGGAGTCGTGCCGTAGCCGTTGTTCAATACCACCGCCGCATACCGCGATCCGGGTGTGCTGTCGGCGCGCATCATCACGCCCACCTTGGCCCGCGTGATCGTGCCTGTCTCCGCCGTCAGGCGCACGACAATGGCACCGTCACCGGTCATACTTTCGTACGCATAGTTGAATGAGTCCGCCGTCCCACCGATATCGGAGCCAGCGCCAGCCACAGTGTAAGTCCCACCGGTCTCGCTCGCATTGCCGGCGGGCCCCACCGTTCCAATGTCACCATCCAGCACTGGCGCCAGGGCAAGGCTGGTGGAGTTGAGTTCATATTGCTGCGCCTCGGTGGTTAGAGCCTGCGAGCAGGAATTTTGGTCGGTGGTGCCATTCAGGGTGAAAACCATCATGCCGCCAAACCCGTTGAGATAGACCCAATCGACCTTGCTCTGGACGTCGGCGACATTGTCGCCCAAATAGAAGGGAAGGCCCATCAAAAGCTTTGATGGTGGATAGCCGTGGCTGGCCGCGTTGCTCATGTCGGCGGCGGCTTCCGCCAGGGTCGGGATGCCGTTGGGACCACTGCCATGATAGCTTCCAACATCAATCCAATTCAAATACTGCGCTGCGCCGGGTTCAAGAGCCCAGACTGCATTGCTAAGATAGTTCGATATCACGAAGCCGGGCGGTGTGGCGGCGTAAAGTTGCCCAAGCAGGGTGGTGAAATAGGGCAGTTCTGCCGAAGTTGGCGCTTCCCAGTCAATACTCACGCCATCCACGCTGTTGCTTTGGCAGAATGACACGACTGAACTCACAAACGCGGCGCGTTTGGTGGCATCCTGGACGATAGCACTCAAGGCCCCACCGGTAGCGGACGGAATATACATGGTCAGTTTTACTCCACGGGCGTGGACGATGGACGCGATTTGGGCCGCTTGGGGAAGACAGCGATCCGTATTCAGGGAACCATCTGCATTTAAAGTAGGCTTCGAATACGAGTTGCCCAAGTAGATGACGTGAGTGTTGGTGCTGCAGATAAAATCCGCAGTGGCGGAGTTCGTCAAGTCAGCATGCCCCAGGTAAGCGACTGCCGGTTTTGATAACGGCTGAGCGGAAACGGTGACGCCGAGCAGCAATACGGCCAGCAACAGTGCCGGGACCGCCCTGATCAGGCGGGCTTTTTGTTTCAAACAGGGTTCTGTGGATGGCGTTGTCATACAGTTTTGCGGATGAGCTTGAGTTCGGCGATTTGTGGCCGCTGTTGTGATTTGCATAGGGTTCTGGCGTGTGTTGAGTTTGGCGTGTTGTCGTGGGATGGGTTGCGCGACGTGACAGCATTTTGCCGGATCGCCATTTTGTCCGGTAGTCGGCAAATCTGCCGACAGTGACGGCTCTTGTCCGCGATGGCTTCGTGCGGCACTGTGTTTGCAAATGCTGTTGCGTGCCTTTCTCCTCCTGCTCTTCGCCCTTCTGGCCGTGGCGCGCGGCGGGGAGGCCGTGCCTGCGGAGATGCTCTTCCGCAACTGGAGCACGCGCGAGGGGCTGCCGCAGGATCATGTGCGCGCCATACTCCGCACTCGCGACGGGTTCCTTTGGCTGGGCACCGATGCGGGGCTGGCGCGGTTCGATGGCCTGAATTTCAAGACCTTCGGCCTGAGCGAAGGGCTCGGCTCCGTGGCCGTGCTCGCGCTGCTAGAAGCGCGCGACGGCACGCTCTGGATCGCCACGCAGGGCGGCTATTTGAGCACCCTGCGCGATGGGCAGATCGAGCGCACTTACGATCATGGCGATCTTCGCATTTCTGGCGCAAGCATGTCGCTCGCCCAGGACGCGGAGGGCCGCATTTGGGTGGCCGGCCGGTTGGGGATGGTATGGCTGGAGAACGATCGTTTTACGCCGGTGCGTGACGCTCCCCATGCGGATGAGCTCACGACACGTATCTTGTTCTGCGACCGCAAGGGAGGGATGTGGGTGAGTTTCGGGAGCGATGCCATCGCGCGTTGGCAGACGGGCAAGTGGAGCCGCGCCGAACCCAGCGGGCCGCAAAGGGCCGCAGCCTTTTGCGAGGATGGATCGGGCCGCCTTTGGATCGGTGACAACAGTCGCAAGCTCTGGTGCCGCGAGGAGACGGGCTGGCGTTCCTTCCCCCTGCCGGAGTCTGCCCCAGGCAGGATCAGCTCGATCTCTGCAGCGCCGGATGGAACGGTCTGGGCGGCGCTTTTGCGATCCAGCACCTGCGGCTTGCGCGATGGCCAATTCATTGCCCCCGTGATTCGCGGCGAGAAGTTCCTCGACCTCACGGAATTGGTTTTCGTCACCCCGGACGGGCAATTGTGGCTGGGCTCCTCGACTAACGGCCTCTACCTGCTTAACCCGCGTCGAATCGCCTTCGAAAAGGTGGACGACCAGGAGGCGAACAAGGGCGCTAATTTCATCGGCGCCCTCATCGAGTCCACCCCGGGGGAGTTCTTCATCGGCACGCAAGGCCGCGGCTTCTACCGCTGGCACCAAGATCGCACGGAGCCGGTGGAAGAACTCCCCGAGCTGAACCGCACCCTCACTATCAATGCGCTGCGCCGCACGCGCGATGGTAGCATCTGGGCCGCTTCATCCACGGGTTTTTTCCAGTTTCGCGACGGACAGCGCGTCCCGAAAGCTGCGGCCAATACCGTCCCGGGCAACGCGGCGTGGGATCTGTGCGAAGACCGGCAGGGCGGGCTCTGGGTCGGCACCGGCAACGGCGAGCTGTATTATCTCGACGAGAGTGGCGCGCAGAAGCGGTCCTATGGCGGCGATGGCGACCCGATCAAAGGGCTCGCGCAGGAAGCGGACGGCACCCTATGGATCGGCACGCGCGGCAACGGCCTCTTCCGCCTGCGCGGCGCGGACTGGCATCGCTTCGGCACCGGTGACGGGCTGCCGGGCGAGATCATTCGCGTGCTCTATGTTTCTCCGGGCGGCACGCTGTGGGCGGGTACGGCAGGCGGTGGTCTCGCGGTGCGCAAGGACGGGCGCTTCCACGCTGTCACCACACAGGAAGGGCTTCCAGACGACACGGTATCACAAATTACTACCGACGAAGAAGGCCGGATCTGGGTGGGCACCAATCGTGGCCTCGCTGTCTTCAGCGCGGAGGAAGTGGCGCGCATCCAGGCGGGGGCGTCGGGTGACCTTCACCCGCTCATTGTCACCCGCACGGAGGGGTTGCTTTCCGAGGAATGCACCATCACCCCGCCGGTGAAATGTGCCGATGGGCGCTACGCCTTTGCCACGACTCAAGGCTTCGCCCTCCTCCGTCCGGGCGATTTTCACGCGGACGAAAACGCGCCGCCTGTTTTCATCGACCATGTGTTCGCCAACGGCCGGACCGTCGCGATGGACGGGGAAAAGCTCTCGCTGCCGCCAGGCATCGAACGCCTGGAGTTCGACTTCACCGGCCTGCACTTCGGCACCCCGGAACGGCTGCGCTTCCGCAACCGCCTCGCGGGCGTCGACCTGGAGTGGGGCCGGCCAGGCCCCGAGCGCAAGGTGGAATACCGCAACCTCGCGCCAGGCACCTACCGCTTCGATGTCGCCGCAACCTCCGGCAATGGCCGTTGGACTTCGCATCCCGCCACGCTGGAGATTACCCTCGCTCCTCGTATTTGGCAGACTGGGTGGTTCCTGGCCGCAGCCATCGCGGGTGCCGCTGGCCTCATTGCCCTCGCCGTGCATCGCTTCGAGCGTCAGCGGATGCGGCGGAAATTGGAGGCTATGGAGCGCCAGCAGGCGCTGCACGCCGAGCGCGCCCGCATTGCCCGCGACCTGCACGACGACATCGGCTCCACCCTCACCCAGGTCGCCCTTCTTAGTGAACTGGCACAGAGCGACCTCGCCTCCCGGCCCGAACGTGCGAGCGGGCACATCAACGACATCTTCTCCACTGCCAAGGCCGTCACCCGCGCGCTCGACGAGATCGTCTGGGCCATTAATCCCGCGCAGGATACGCTGGAAAGCTTCATCGAATTCCTCGGCACCTTCGTGCAAAATTACACGCGTACCGCGGGTCTTTATCTCCGGCTCGACTTCCCGGCCACAGTTCCTGCCACCCCGCTCGCCTCGGCCATACGTCATCACCTTTACCTAGCCGCCAAGGAAATCCTTCACAACATCGTCAAGCACGCAAACGCTCATGAAATTCGCATCCGCCTTACCATCGAGGGCGACTGCATCCGCCTCGCCATCGAGGATGATGGTCGCGGCTTCGACGCTGCGATTCTGCCCGTCGCGCCGGGTAGCGACGGCCTGCTCAATCTCCAGCGTCGGCTTGAACAAGTCGGCGGCACATGCACCCGCCGTAGCGCCCCCGGTACTGGCACCGCCATCGAGATGCTCGTGCCCCTGGCCCACAGTTGATCCACAGCCTTCGCAGCATTGCCGACCACCCAACCGTTTTACGCCGTGAAAAATCCCACACCCACCGAGCCGGTCACCGTCGCTATCGTCGAGGACGATCCGCGCATCCGCCAGAGCCTCAGCGCCATCCTCAGCCGCGAGGAAAGCGTCCAATGCGTCGGTGCCTTTGCCAGCGGCGAAGATGCACTCCTCCATCTGCCGGGCCTCAAGCCCAAAGTCATCCTCATGGACATCAACCTCGGCGGCATGGATGGAGTTGAATGCGTTCGTCGCCTAGCCAGGCTCAACCACAAGATGCAAATACTCATGCTCACGGTCCACGAGGATGCTGAAGCCATCTTCAACTCTCTCGCCGCCGGTGCCAGCGGCTACCTGCTCAAGCCCCCACGCACCTCCGAACTGCTCGCCGCTGTCCACGACGTCAATGCCGGTGGCGCCCCCATGACCAGCAGCATCGCTCGCAAAGTCGTCCAGTCTTTCAAGCAAACTCCTCCGGTGCGCGAAGTGGAAAACCTCTCGCCCCGCGAGATCGAAATCCTTGAACTCCTCGTCAAAGGCTATGCCTATAAGGAAGTCGCCGCCGAGTTGAACATTAGCTACTCGACCGTCCACACTCACATCGAGCGCATCTACGAAAAGCTCCACGTCCACTCCCGCTCCCACGCCGTCGCCAAATTCCTCGGTGCCTGAAGCGGCATCACCATGGCCTGCACCCACGAACCGATCGAACACGTCATCACTATGATCCGCACCGATCCATCGGCCTCAGATCATTTCGCTCTTAGCAGTTTCGTGATGCCATCCATGAGCACTCCTTCCACCTCGGGGGCGGTGCTTGAGGCGCGCGGCGAGGTTTCATAGCCGCCTTCGTCGTAGGCGCGCGCGTTGCCGATGTAACCGGGGCCATAGTCGCCGTACGCAGCCATCATCACTTTCAAGTCGGGGCGCATGGCCTTGGCGGCGAGCTGATACTCCACAAACAGTTCACCGGGCATGTGCAGCACCCACAGCGCGCCCACGCTCAGGCAGCCGAGATCAATGGAATGGCCGGCCTGGCAGCGCAGCACCCAGGCGAGTTGATCCGCCGAGGCAATGGCTTGCGTGGCATTGCCGCCCGCCACGTCCGCTTGCAGTGCCGCAAGCTGCAGATGCTTCGCCGGAGGCAGGGAAACGGGCACGGTCTGCCAGGCAATGTCAGCTGGGGTGAGGGCAAACTTTTGCGTGGCATCAAAGGCGCGCTTCATGCCGTCGGCCAGGCGCAGTGCCAGGGTGACGCGGTTGTCCTTGGACCCGTCGTTGTACTTGCCCGCGCCGATGTTGCCGCCTGCGCCGTTGAAATGCACGTGCAGGGCGGCGGGCACGGCCTGGCCGCGCACGAAGCGGGCGATGCCGGGGAAGTCCGGGCTGGGAATGCCGGTATGGTAGTAGCTCTGCGGATGGCATGCGTAGTAGCTGAGCACGGCAACCGGGGTCTGGTCGTTCCAGAAGCTGAGCACGGAAACGATGGGGTCGATCACGCCTTCAGGCTCGGCGCGCAGCGCGGGATCGGTGGTGGCGGTGTAACGGGTGGAGCGGATGCGGCCCTTGGGGCCCATGATGCGACGGTTGGAGGCGATCTCCTTCACTACGGCCTCGCCATAGCCGGCGTGAGTCACCGGCTGCGCCTTGTCCAAACTGTCGCGCACTGCTTTCTCCAGCCGGTTGAGCACCTCGCGTGCGAAGGTTCCTTCATAGCGGCCCAGGTCCTTTGCTCCGGCATCCTTGAGCAGCCGCTCCACCATGAAATCGCAGCCCGGTGCGTCGTGCTGATGCAGGGTGTGCACCGTCACTCGTTGCGCCGTCGTGCAGGCAGCGCGGGCGAGTGTTGCGCGAAAGGCGTCATGGCCTTCATTGCCAATGCCAATCCAATCCACCGCGCACAGCACGATGGGTTCACCCGCGCCGAGGATCACGATGCCACGCGCCCGCAGGCTGAGTTCAGCCACGCGCTTCACCGGATCATAGGCCATGACCGTGCCCAGCGGAGGCGTGGCATCGACATCAAAGGTGGCCAGACGCAATCCGGATTCAGCATGCAGCAAGGTGGTGCAGGCGAAGAGGGCAAGGGCGATGAGCAGCTTCATGGCAGCAATACGGCTCAACCGGCCTGCCTCGTCGTGATTCCCATATCTATTACCTCAGAAAGTGCTATAATGAGCTTTTTGAAAGGATCACCGCCATACTAGACTCATTCCCACCCAAACGCATCGCCTTCCTGGGGGGGTATGATCCCAGGCGCTGCGGCATTGCCACGTTTACTACGGACCTGTGCGAGTCGATCGCCAGTGCGGCTCCGGGGTCCGAATGTTTCGCCGGGGCGATGAATGATCGCGTGGAGGGCTACAAGTATCCTCCGCGGGTGCGGTTTGAGCTGCTGGAAAAGGACCTCGATTCCTACCGGCGCGCCGCGGATTTTCTAAACTTCAACAACGCGGACGTGCTGTGCGTCCAGCACGAGTTTGGCATTTTCGGAGGGCCTGCGGGGAGCAACCTGCTCGCCCTGCTCAAGGAAGTGCGGATGCCAGTGGTGACGACGCTGCACACGGTGCTGCGCGAGCCGAATGCGGCGCAGCGGGAGGTTATGATGGAGCTGGTGCGGCGCAGCGACCGCATGGTGGTGATGGCGCGCAAGGGCGCCGAGATTCTGCGCGACGTGTACCACGTGCCGGAAGCGAAGGTGGACGTCATTCCCCATGGCATTCCGGACATCGCCTTTGCCGACACGAGCGTTTACAAGGCCCAGTTCGGGGTGGAGGGCCGGATGGTATTGCTGACCTTCGGCCTGCTGGGGCCGGGTAAGGGCATTGAGCATGTCATCGAGGCGCTGCCGGAAATCGTGCGGCGGCATCCGAGCGTGGTGTATCTGGTGCTGGGAGCCACGCATCCCCATCTGGTGGCCAGGGAAGGGGAGAGCTACCGGCTGAGCCTGGAGCGGCTGGCGGAGGATCGCGGCGTGAAGGACCACGTCATCTTCTACAACCGCTTCGTCTCGCTCGACGATTTGAAGGAGTTCATCAGCGCCACTGACATTTATCTCACACCTTATCTCAACGAGTCGCAGATCACCTCCGGTACGCTCGCCTATGTTTTCGGCGCGGGCAAGGCGGTGGTCTCCACACCTTACTGGCATGCCCAGGAACTGCTGGCGGACGGGCGCGGCATCCTGGTGCCTTTCCGCAATCCCCAGGCCATCGCCGACGGCGTGTGCGAGTTCCTCGACAATCCTGAGAAGATGGAGCAGACGCGCCACCGTGCCTATCAGATGGGCCGTGAGATGATCTGGCCCGCCGTGGCACAGCACTATCTGGATTCCTTCCGGCATGCGTGCGCCGACCGCCGGGCCATGCCGCGTGCGGCTTTTGCCGGATGGACGCTGGCGAGCCGGTTCTACGAACTGCCACCGCGGCGGCTCGATCACATCGTGCGCATGAGCGACGGCACCGGCATCTTCCAGCACGCGATTTTCAATGTGCCCAACTACCACGAAGGCTATTGCACGGATGACAACGCCCGGGCGTTCATCCTGTGTACTCTGCTGCATGAACTGGGCGACTCTCCGACAGAGAATCTCGACACCCTTGCCACGAGCTATCTCGCCTTTCTTGCGGCGGCCTTGAATTACGACACTGGCCGCTTCCGCAATTTCATGAGCCACGGGCGGCAGTGGCTGGAGGACGCGGGCAGCGAGGACAGCCATGCCCGGGCGCTCTGGGCCGCAGGCACCGGCGCTGGGCGCTCACACAACGAGGGGCACAGGCGGCTCAGCGCCCAGCTTTTTGAGCGCGGCCTGCCCGTGGTCAGCTCATTCACCTCGCCGCGCTCCTGGGCCTTTACCCTGCTGGGCATCCACGAGTACCTGCGCCGCGACCCTGCCAATGTCGAGATGAACGCGGCACGTGTGATGCTTACCCGCAAGCTCGTCACTGCATGGAACGATTGCGCCACCGAGAACTGGCCCTGGTTTGACGCGATCGCGACTTATGACAACGCGCGTCTTTGCCAGGCGCTGATCCTCAGCGGTCGCTGGATGCCGGATGAGGAAGCGTTGGAGATCGGCCTCAAATCCCTGCGCTGGCTGGTTTCCATTCAGAAGACGCAGGCAGGAAACTTCCGTCCCATCGGCAGCAATGGTTTCTACCAGCGCGACGGCGCCCGCGCCGACTTTGATCAGCAGCCCGTGGAAGCGCAGGCCATGGTCTCCGCTTGTCTCGAGGCCTTTTATGCTACCCAGGATGCCGCCTGGTCGCGCGGAGCCAAGCGTGCGTTCGAGTGGTTTCTGGGACGCAACGACCTCAATCTGCCGCTCTATGACTCGCGCACCGGCGGCTGCAGCGACGGGCTGCATTCCGACCGCATCAATGACAACCAGGGCGCGGAGTCGTCGCTGGCCTTCCACCTTTCTCTCGCCGAGATGAACTTCGCTGAACACCCGATCGCCTCCGCCCTGCACCGCCCCGTATGACATCCATCCGACTTTGCCGCCACGAGGTGACCTTCCTGCCTGAGAGCGCGCGCGTCATCATCCGCCCCTTCATTCCTGGGGATGCCCGGATCGTGGCCGCCATCGTGACCCGCGCCCTCGCTTTGAGCGACGATGACGCCGCCGCCCTGTGGCAGGCTCTGCATACGGACTTTGCCGCACGGCACTTCGACATCGAATCGCTCCTGCTCGCGCATTATGAAAAGGTGCGCTCCCACATCCCCGGGCATGCTTCCCTGCCACGCGGGCGCCAGCTTCTCATCGGCGCGCTCTTCTCCGGCGAGTACGCCTTGGAATCCGCCGCCTTGTTCAATCCCTCCATCGTGCCGCATCCGGATCAAAGCAACGTGCCTGATGGCGGTCTGCGGTTCATCATGAGCCTTCGGGCGACGGGCGAAGGACACATCTCATCCATCGAATTCCGTACCGGCATTATTTTCCGGGATGGCAAGTTCAGCGTCGCGCCGGTGTCGCGTTTTGTCACCACGCCCGAGGTCGTGCCCAATCCCACCTATTACAAGCGGCGCTTCCTCATCAAGCTTCAGGAAATGGGACTGGCAAACGTCCATTCCTCCGCCGTGATGGATGCGCTTCCGGATCGCTTTGATCTTCAGCAGCTTGATGAAAGCGTGCTGCAGGTGCGCAAGCTCTCGAAGCCGGTGCGCAGTGACTTGCGCCGTGCTTTGGAGTGCATCCGCTGGCTGGCTCTCTCCAATTATGAGCTGCGCTTCCCGCCCAAGCTGGCTGTGAGCGAGCGCATCATTTTTCCGGTTTCGCCCAACGAGAGCAACGGCATTGAAGACGCGCGCTTCGTCCGCTTCGTGGAGGACGATGGCAGCATCATGTATTATGCGACCTACACCGCCTACAACGGCCGCGTCGTCCTGCCCCAGCTCATCGAGACGCAGGACTTCTTGAACTTCCGCGTGCTCACTTTGAACGGCACCGCCGTGCAGAACAAGGGCATGGCGCTGTTTCCCCGCCGCATCAACGGCCGCTATGCCATGCTGTCGCGGCAGGACGATGAGAATCTCTTCATCATGTTCTCCGACAACCCCCATCACTGGAGCGATCCGCAGCTCTTGATGCGCCCGGTCGAGATGTGGGAGTCGGTGAAGATTGGCAATTGCGGTTCGCCCATCGAGACCGAGGCCGGCTGGCTGGTGATCACCCACGGGGTGGGCCCGATGCGCAAGTACTGCATTGGTGCCGCGCTGCTCGATTTGAACGACCCCAGCAAGGTTTTGGGCCGCCTGCGCGAGCCCCTGATTTCGCCGCCTGACAGCAACGAACGCGAAGGCTACGTGCCCAATGTGGTGTATAGCTGCGGTTCCATGCTGCACGGACGCGAACTGATCCTGCCCTACGCCATGAGCGACAAGGTCACCGCCATCGCCACGGTTTCCCTGGATGATCTGCTGGCTGCCTTGACGGCATGATCGAGCGGACCTCACCAGGGCGGCACCCAGGTCCCCGAGCAGCCACAAAGTCCCTTCCGTTTCGTGCTGGCGCGACCGCCACTTATCGCCATTTTAGGCGCATGCCACGCCGGTTTTCGTTCCTTCCGGGGATCATCGCTGTCCTTCTTGCTTCCGCCGCCATCGCTGGTCCGCCCTTTCAAACGGATGATCCAGAGACGCTGGAGCAGGGGCATTGGGAGTTTTACATGTCCGCCCAGGTCCTGCGCAATTTCAACGGTGACTTGTCCGGCCTGGGCCCCTTGTTCGAAGGCAACTACGGGCTCACCAACGATGTGCAGTTGCACGTGATCGCCCCCTTCGCTTTTCAGCGGCCGCGCGGCTTTCCCGGCCCCTTTGGCTACGGCGACACCGAACTGGGCACGAAGATCCGCTTCCTGCATGAGACCGACGACCTGCCGCAGGTGGGCATCTATCCCCTGGTGGAACTGCCCACGGGTGAGAAGGACGACGGCCTGAGCAATGGCCAGGCGCAGGTGTACATCCCGGTGTGGATTCAGAAGAGTTTCGGCCCTTGGACCACTTATGGCGGCGCGGGTTACTGGTTCAACCCCGGCCCGGCCAACCGCAACTGGTGGTTCATCGGCTGGGAGGTGCAGCGCAAGCTCACCGAAAGCTTCACGCTGGGCGCGGAAGTCTTCCACACCACGGCCAACACCCTCGGCAACAGCGGGCAGAGCTCGATCAATCTGGGCGGCATCTACGACATCTCGGACACCTACCACCTGATGCTTTCCGTAGGCCACAGCTTCCAGGGGCCCGGCCAGCTCGAAGGCTACTTCGGCCTGCAGATCACGTTCGGTCCCGGAGGTCCCGGCGACAAGGCGGCGAAAGCGGTCAAGTAAGTGGATCTTGGGGGTTGCCTGACGAACCGCTTTCAGGCAGCGCACGCGAACATGCTTGGTCTTGCGCGTGCGCCGATGATCGGTCAGCATGGGTGACATGAAACGACTGCTTCCCATCGCCCTGGTTGTCTTGTCCAGCCTGGCCCACGCCAGCACTGTGCGCACGGAGCGGGTGCCTGAAGGGGGAGTGCAACCGCAGGTCGCTACCGGCGCAGACGGAGTGCGGCACCTCGTTTATCTCAAAGGCGAGGCGGGGGGCTGCGATGTGCGTCATGCCACTCACAGGCCAGGCGATCAAGCGTGGAGCACGCCCGCGACGGTGAACAGCGAACCTCGCACCGCCGTGGCCATGGGCACGATTCGCGGCGCGCAGATCGCCATTGGCGGTGACGGCACGGTGCACGTGGTGTGGAATGGTCCGGGCAGCATGCGGGTGCCCTCGCCTTTATTCTATGCCCGGCTGGAACCAGGAAAGACGGCGTTCGAAGCGCAGCGCAACCTGCGTGACGAAAGTGAGGCGCTTGATGGTGGAGCTTCCGTCGCGGCAGGTGCGAAGGGTGAGGTCTTCATCGTCTGGCACGGCCGGGCTGCGAATGCAGCGCCCGGCGAGGCTGGTCGTGTGGTCTTCGTGCGCAAGTCCAGCGACCGGGGTCTGACTTTTGCACCCCTGAAAATCGCGAATCTCGACTATGCCGGGGTGTGCGCCTGCTGCTCGCTGAAGAGCTTCATCACGCCGGGTGGCGAGCTGCTCACGCTCTACCGTGCCGCGCGACGCATGGATCAGCGCGACGTCACGCTGCTGGCTTCCCGTGATGGCGGAGAAACCTTTGAGCATCGCACTCTGGGTCCCTGGGCCATCAATGCCTGCCCGATGAGCAGCATGGGCCTGGCGTCCACTGGCGCACAAACCCGCGCCGCCTGGGAAACCGAAGGGAAGATCTTCACTTCGCTGCTTGAGGGCCATTCCGATGCCATTGCCGTTTCTGGCAGCAAGGCGCGCCACCCTGCATTGGCCGTCAATCCAAGCGGTGAGACCCTCGTTGCATGGAGCGTGGGCACAGGCTGGCAGCGCGGCGGCGGCGTCGAATGGCGCGTGCTTGATGCCACAGGCCGGCCCACAGGTCAGCACGACTCCGCACAAGGAGTGCCCGTGTGGGGCTGCTCCGCCGTGTACGCGGAGGACAAGGGATTTGTGGTGATGTGGTGATTTTGTGTAACGGCGCCTCCGAAAAGATTCAGGAAGCTGCATGAACGAATCCCATGATCCCCTCAAGCCGGACACGTGCCCCGCCTGTGGCACCACGCTGGCCGGTGGTCTGTGCCCGCGCTGTCTGATGGCGGACGCGGCGCAGGCCACGCAGGCACCGGGCACCGCACCGGGCGGCGCACTGCCATCCCTGGCAGAGGTCGCGGCGGCGTTTCCGCAGCTTGAGATCATCGAACTCATCGGCGCCGGAGGCATGGGCAACGTCTGGTGCGCGCGGCAGCCGACACTGGACCGCTTCGTCGCGCTCAAGCTGCTGCCGGCCTCGATCACGGAACGCGACCCGGCTTTCGCTGAGCGCTTTGCCCGTGAGGGCCAGCTTCTTGCGCGGCTGCATCATCCGAACATCGTCACGGTGCATGACTCCGGGCGGGCGGGAGAATTCTTCTACCTGATCATGGAATATGTGGACGGGGTGAACTTGCGCCAGGCGATGCGGGCGAGCCGCTTCACGGCGGAGCAGGCGCTGGCCATCGTGCCGAAGATCTGCGACGCCTTGCAGTACGCCCATGAGGAAGGGGTGCTGCACCGCGACATCAAGCCGGAGAACATCCTCCTGGATGCGAAGGGGCGGGTGAAGCTGGTGGACTTTGGGATTGCCAAGCTGATGGCGCAGACGGAAGCCGCGCACGCCGGGGGAGAGGAGCCATCGCCATCCGCTTCGCTGACGATGGGCGGCACGGCGCTGGGCACACCGCAGTACATGGCGCCGGAGCAAAGGGAGCGGCCGGGCGATGTGGATCAGCGGGCGGACATCTATTCGCTGGGGGTGGTGTTCTATGAGCTGCTCACCGGCGAGCTGCCAGTGGGCCTGTTCGCGCCGCCTTCGGAGCGGTCCGAGGCTGATCCGCGCCTGGATGGCATCGTGCGGCAGGCTTTGGAGCGGCAACGCGAGCGGCGGCAGGGGAGTGTGAGCGAGCTGCGCACGCAGGTGGACACTGTACTTCATGCGCCGTGCCTGGCGGGGCCGGCGGTCGCGTGTGGCTTCGGGAACCAGGAGTCCTGGGAATACAAGTCGGCGCGGTTGGTTTTGGGGCTGCCGCTGCTGCATGTGGTGGCCGGCATTGATCCGGCGACGCGGCGGATGCGTGTGGCGCGGGGGTTCTTCGCCTTCGGCGGCCTGGCGGAAGGCATCTTTGCTATTGGCGGGCGGGCGAAGGGGGTGTTCGCCTTTGGTGGCGTGGCGACCGGTGTGGTGGCGGTAGGTGGTCTGGCGATGGGGCTGATTTCGCTTGGCGGTCTGGCCTTGGGTTTTCTCCTGGCGTTCGGCGGCCTGGGCATCGCGCCGGTGGCAACGGGCGGCGGCGCGATCGGGTGGTACGCTTCGGGCGGTGAGGCCTGGGGGTACTATGCTCAAGGCGGAGTGGCCGTGGGCAAATACGCGCTTGGCGACAAGGCGGTGGCCGAGCATGTGATGAAGCGAGCGGAAGACATGCCTGCCGTGCTGCAAATGCTGGGGCAGGCCATGCCCTGGGTGCTGCTGGGCTATGTCCCGTTCTTGATACTGCTCTCCGTGATCACCGTCGTGGTGCCGCTGTGGGCGCGGCGCAAGGCGATGGAAAGCGGGCAGTTCAGCGGGATGGCGGGACCTTCCGGGCCGAGGCTCTCTCGCGCGGCCATTTGGGCGGCGCTGTGGATCCTGGCTTTGCCGGCGGGGCAGGTGATCAATAACATCGTGATCATGGCCTTTACACCGCTGCCCAAGCATGGCCCCATGCGATGGATCATCGGCATGCCGGGTGTGGCGCTGATTGGGCTGGGGGTGATCGGCGTGCTCGGAGCGACGATTCTGGGATGGATGGCTGTCACGCACATTCGCCGATCAGAGGGGAAACTCCACGGCATGTGGCTGGCGGTGTTTGACGGCCTAGTGTGGCCGCTGCTGGCGCTGGATGTCTTGCTGGGCCAGCTCTGCAAGGCGGCGCAGGATCTTTTTGTGACCTTCTATGATAACCCATCAGCGTTGAATGATCCGCGCGTCCATCCGCCGTTCGCGACGCGGCTGGCGAATGATCTCAGGCTGCATGATGATACTTATCTGATGGTCTGGGCAGCCATGGCCATTGTGGTGGACCTGCTGATTGTTCAGGCGGTCTGGCGGGCCGTGAACCTGCCTTTGCCCGGCTCGGGCGCGACGGCTCAAGATTCAGCGCCGGGCGGGAGCCGGATGATGGCGGGCATCGCCATGTGCTTCGCCGGGTTGAGCGGCCTTCTGGGCACGCTGGCTTTTTTTGGGATGCCGGAGCCGTCGCGCCTATTGGTGCTGGCCATCCTGATGTCGGCGCTCATAGGCATTGCCCTGGCGTTTTCAGCGCGGCGCACTGCGCTGGGGAAACAAGCGTTGATGGTGGGCTGCGCCAACACCGCCCTCTGGCTGATCATGGCCTGCATCAGCATGGTGGCGCTGGTGAGTGTTCCGTCCTCAGCCGCCGCGTTTGGCCCGGTGATGGAGAAAACGCTTCCATTTGACCGCAGCTTCATTGATTTTCAGACGGGAAACGTCCTGCGTCCGACCTCGGAAAAGACGCCGCCGTTCAGTCCTGAGGACTGGGATGCCTGGATTGCGCGAACCGGCGCGGATGCCATGGTGGAGGAGGTCTCGCCGTCGCAATTGCCTTCGCGCAATGTCGACGATTTTCCCCGGCTCGTCGCTCCCCAGCGCGCTCATCCTGACGGGAAGCCAGACACGGTGTTTGTGAGCGAGGGCGACGCTGACTTTGAATCCGCGCGCCCCGGCGACGCGGACGAAAAACTGAAGGAGGCCACCGCGAAGAAGCTGTCTTGGAACCTGGCGCACGGCCCCCACCCCTGGTGGTTCAAAACTGCTGATGGCGCCGAGGGCTTGCTGCAAATCCTGGGTGTGAGCGACAACCCGCGCGGCCTGAAGATCCGTTACAAGCTGCTGGTTCCCGCCACCGCCGCAGCGCAGGCGCGCAGCCGCTTTCCTCATGCGGCGTGCATCAGCCGCGATCATCATTCGGTAATGGTGGTTCATGACGACGTGGACCTGCACTACGTGTTCTGCTACGCTGGTGATTTCAACACGTCATCGAGCGGTTCTCAGAACGAGCATTCGCGGGCATGGATGGATGAAGGAGGGATCACGCTTGATGGCAATGGACGCAGCTTTGGCTATCACCGCGAGTCCACCGATCCTGACCATCTGCGGGTGAACGGCAAGGAATACGATCTGCGCCAGGGCCGCGTCTTCGCGCTGCGGGATGACGGAGGGGTGGAGCAGCGGTCGCTCCAGGTGTCGCTCCAACTCGCGCACGATCCGGCGGGGCTGGCGACTTACATCGCCAATCACACCTGGGCTGCCGATGCGAATTCAGCGGCGAAGCTGTCCTTCGGCCCGGTGGTGGAGCGCGAGGTCGATGGGGCGATTGATTTCGACACGGGCAAAGTTGCGGCGCTGCCCGAAAAGTTCAGCGAATCGAGCGACATCGCCGACAATGTGTTGAAGGCGGTCGCCTGGCTGGAGCATGGGGGATTGGATGCCATCACGGAGCCGAGCCGGTCGCTCAAGGGCGTGGGAATGAAGGCGAAGATGGTGGACAAAGACGCCTGGAATCATCTCACGCCGGAGCAAGTTGTATCAGCGATAAAAGGCATCAAGCGCGAGACCTGGCAGGATCTTGATCCCGATCGCACGACGCCCCTGACGTGGGTGTTTGAAACTCGTGAAGGCGGCAAGGGCATTCTGCAAGCGCTGGGGGAAGCGACGCAGGGGATGAAGGTTCGCTACAAGCTGCTGGCGCCGGTTTCCGCAGCCGACGACTCCATCTCGTTGGAGCAGGCGGTGAACGACTTTGACAAACGGTATCACGAAGCGGCTGTGGCCGCAGGCCAACCTCCGCTTACGGTGGAAGCCGTTCTCACCGCCATCCGCTCGGCGATGGCGGACCGCGCGCAACTCAGTGTCACCAACAAGACCTTCGGCACGCTGGGCAGCATCATCGAGACAAAAGTGCTCCCCAAGGACTTCGATCTTGAGTTGCTGACCAGCTATGAGGACGATGAAACGACGAAGAACGTGTGGTCGGTACGCCTGCGGATTCCCGGCACCGTGATTCCCGGCGGGACGACATGCATCACCATTCACGAGCTGCTGCTAAGCACCTACGTCATCGGCGAGCAGGAACGCAAGGTCATCCACGCCTGGCAGGAGAAGGAGCGTGCGCAGGGCGGCATCGAACTCGGGGAAGGGATGCAAAAGCACCGGCAGGAACGCGAAGCTGCGGCGGCCATCGATGCCAGGAACAAAGCTGCCGCAGCCAAGGCTCCGTCACATGACTCGTCCGCAACACCGGCCTTCCAGATGCGCTGGGTGGTGGATGCGCCCTCCGACGACGCCGAGCCAATGGTGCTGGTTCACAAGCGCAATGATCCAGGTGCGAAGGAGACCCTGCAAATCGACAAGATGGTGTTGCTCGACCAGAGTGCCTTGAAGTCAGCCAGCGTTGTTGCCGACGCCGTTTCCAAGGCACCTCGGATCCAGGTGGTATTCAGTGAGGCAGGCAGGCGTCGGTTCGCGGAACTTACCCGTGCGAGCAAAGGCAGGCGCTTGGCGATGGTGATTGGCGGCGCGCTCTGCTGCGCCCCGAACATCGTGTCGGAAATTGCGGGCGGCACAGCGGAGATCAGCGGCAACTTCAGCGAGGAGGAGGCAAAAGCTCTTGCCGCCAAGATCACGGAAGCATTGCCAAAGCTGTGAAGGAATCCTCCATCGCATGAATTCACCCCCCGACAGCTTTCTGACCACTCGCTGGACACGCGTGCTCGCGGCCCGTGGCGATTCGCCGGATGCCAGACAGGCGTTGAGCGACCTGTGTGCGCTGAACTACGCGCCGGTGCTGCGGTTCCTGCGCGCCTCCGGCCATGAGGCGGACGACGCGCAGGATCTCGCCCATGGCTTCTTCGCCCAGGTGCTGGAGCATCACAGCCTTGATGGCGTTGATCCGGTGCGTGGCAGGTTTCGTTCTTACTTGTTAGGTGCCTTGAAGCACTTCATCGCCGCAGTGCGCCTGCGAGAATCCCGGCTCAAGCGCGGCGCAGGCATTGAGGCGGAGCCCCTCGATTCAGACACGTCCCACGGCCCGGTGCCCGCCGCCCTGCAATGCGAAGCACCCGACGCGCTGTTCGATCGCGAATGGGCGCTCGCGATCATCGAGCGTGCTCTCACCGGCCTGGAAGAAGAGAATGCCGCCGCTGGCTCATCCGCGGTGTTTACCGCGCTCAAACCGTGGCTCTCGGCCACTGCCGCGCCGCCGGTTCAAATGGATGTGGCAGCGCAGTTGCGCATGAGCGAGGGGGCGTTGCGCGTCGCGATCCATCGCCTGCGCAAGCGCTTCCGCGAACTCGTGCGGGCGGCGGTGCTGCAGACCCTGCGGGACGAAAGCGAACTGGACAGCGAGATGCAGCATCTCATCAAGGCGCTGAGCAGTTGAGTTTCGCAGCCCGTCAACAAGCGGACGAGGTGTGAGGTTGCCCAATCTACACGTCACCCCGCCTCCGCCGCACCCGCCATCTGGGCCGAAGGAAGCGATTGATTTTCAGCAAACCAGCCGGCTGTCGGCGGGGCCTCCTCCAGGGGCGCGGAGTGGAGTTCATAGCGCTCATTGCGGGAGCTGATCACGAGGTGGTAGCCTCGGCCTCGGGCGGCTTGGTGACAGTAGCTCAGGGCTCCCAGCAGACCAGGCGCTCCGGGGCGGGTGCCGCTATCGGCAAGGCACAGACCGCGTGCGATCGCGGCGCACGGCTCGATCACCCATTCGCCAAGCGCGGGCCAGTGCTGGAGGTGGAAGGTGAATTCGTCTGCCATAAAATCTTGTATTGTTCAAATGAACATATAATGGCGGAAAAGACAAGCTCGAATTGAGGTCGAGGTCGGAATATTTGTTGGGAACGAGACCCCGGCACCGCCTTGACAGGCCAAGAATCGTCCTGGGCAAGGCAATGATGCGCCTTGATCCGAGCGGCGGAACCTGTGAATCTGGCCTTCACTTCCACGCATGAAAACATCCTTCACCACCCTGTTCTGCCTTGCCCTTCTTGGGCTTTCCTTCCTCCATGCCGCTGAAGACCCGCAGCTCGCCGCTGCGCAGGCAGCCGACGATGCACGCATCGCCGCGATGACATCGCCCGCCCATGAGCCGCTCGGTGCCCTGTTGTCCGATGATCTGCGCTACGCCCATTCCTCCGGTAGCGTGGACACCAAAGCCTCGTTCCTTGGGGCGCTGTCCTCCGGCAAGCTCACGTATGCGAGCTACCAGAATGAGGAGCGGAAATTCACCTTTCCCGCGCCCGGCATCGCCTTGATGACCGGCAGTGCGCATGTGAAAGTGGTGAACGCCACGGGCGAGATCGAGATGAAACTGGCCTACCTCGCGGTCTGGCGTGAAGAGGCTGGCAAGTGGCGTTTCCTGGCCTGGCAGTCGTGCAAGCTTCCCCCGGCGAAGGCTCCCTGAGATTCCGCCCATCACTGAATGGACGCTGGGCCTGCGGAAGGTCAGGCGTCAACCGGCCCGCGTCTTGATGATGCTCGGAGGGAGAAGCTTCGGTGTCGAGGGCGAGCAAGAGGAAGAGGAGGATTCCCGGCAACGGTGAGCGTGCCTATCGACTTGCCAGAACGGCTCTCCGCGCTATGTCGAAGGCCCCCATGTCCGACCTTTTGACCCATCCTCTTTGGCAAGCCGACTCCCTTGGCTCACCGCTGCCCGACAATGAATTCGGGGTGTCCGTGAGCCTGCCGCTGTGGCAGCATGTGATCGGCTATGAAGAAGGCGACGTGGCGGTGACGAGCACGTTTCGCTCCGGCTACCCGCGCTTCTTTGTGCCCCCGGCGATTGAGAAGCTGTTCGCAGCGGCGGAGCAGCGTTTCGCGGGCAAGGACGAGCGTTGCCTGGTGTTTCCGCGCGCGGTGCATGCGCAGCGCTGCCTGGACTTTGCCAAGTGCGGCGGCCGTGTGGAAGCCTTTGGCGATGAGGCGCTGGGAGTTGCGGTGTTTCCTGCCGACGCTTACGCCACGGCGCGCAAGTACTGGCGTTTCGCCGGGGAGGTGGTGAGCTGCCGCCAGGCCAATCACGCGCTGGGCACGGGTCCATGCGTCAGTCTTGAGGAAGGTCGTGCGGCCTCCAAGGTTCTGCGCGAGCGACTTGCCGGGCTTTCCGGGCAGCAGGCGCAGGACGTGTTCCTTTTCCCCTCCGGCATGGCGGCGAGCTTCGCGGTGCATCGCATGCTGATCGCGCTGTTTCCGGGCCGCAAGACCGTGCAGCTCGATTTCCCGTATGTGGATGTGCTCAAGCTGCAGCAAATGTTTGGGACGGGCGCACACTTCTTCCCGCTCGTTCGCGAGACGGAATATGACGAGCTGCAAGCCTTGCTCACGCGCGAGCCGATCGCCGGCATCTTCAGCGAGGTGCCCACCAATCCCTTGCTGCGCTGCGTGGACTATGCACGCCTGAAAGCCCTGCTGGCCTCGGCACAAGCGGATGTCCCGTTGGTGATCGACGACACCATCGGCACGGTCGCGAATGTGGATGTGTTCCGCGTGGCCGACGTGGTGACCACCAGTCTCACGAAGAGTTTTTCAGGGGCAGGGGATGTGCTGGCCGGCAGTGTTATTTTGAACCAGGCCTCGAAGCATCATGCAGCCTTCAGCGCCTTCCTGAGTGAGCATGCGGACAACGATTTGTTTGCTGGCGATGCCATCGCTTTGGAGAAGAGCTCGCGTGACTTCACGGAACGCGCGGCCATCGCGAGCCGCAATTCCGTGGGCTTGTACGAGTATCTGTCGCAGCATCCCAAGGTCGCGCGAGTGTGGCACTCCATCAATGAGGGCGGCCCCGGCTTCAAGCTGCTCCAGCGCGACAACGGCGGCCATAGCTGCATGTTTTCCATGACGCTCAAAGACCCGCAGTCAGCCCCGGCCTTTTACGATGCGCTGGCCGTGTGCAAAGGCCCGAGCCTGGGCACCAACTTCACGCTGGTCTGCCCCTACACGCAGTTGGCGCACTACGGGGAGCTGGACTGGGCTGAAAGTTGCGGCGTGGACCGAAATCTGATCCGCGTGTCCACAGGCCTGGAGCCGCTCGGCGATCTGGTGTCGCGGTTCGAGCGGGCGCTGGCCGCTTCATAGACATTTAATCGTCGTCCTTCAGCACCCACTGTTCAGGATAGGGCCGGGATCCGCGCATGGAGTGCCAGACTATGCGGTTGAGGACGTCGTCGTCCGCTTCGTCCTCCTTGTCGAACGACAGGGCGATGGACTTCCTGGCCCATTTGAGCGCGGTGCCCTTCAACTTGTTGAGGGGCGGGTTCATCTCGTCCAGAGGCACCTGCGCCGGCCGCGCCTGGTAAGGCGTGAGATCCGCCGCCCCAGCAAAGCAGTCGCGCATGGCGGTGGCAGACAAGTCGAGCTGGGTCATGGGTGGCAGGCCAAGAATCAGCTCAATGGTTTTGACCATGCCGGTCTGGTTGTAATTGGTGTGGTCCACGTGCCGACGCCGCGTGTGCGGGCTGATGACCAGGGCCACCGTACGATGGCCGTCCACGTGATCGTAGCCGCTCTGTGGATCATCCTCGACGACAAAAATGCAGGTCTCCGGCCAGAACTTGCTCTTGGATACAGCCTCCACGATTTCACCCAGCGCCCGGTCATTGTCAGCCACCATGGCGCGCGGTGTCGGGTATCCGGGAGTGGTGCCGGACGTATGGTCCTGCGGAAGGAAGAGATACAGCAGGTTGGGGAAGGAACCTGCCTTTTCAAACCTGGCCAGTTCCTCGCGGAAGATCCGGGCCCGGCACACATCGGGTGTGTGCAAAGGGAATCCGGGCCACGTGGGATGCGTATGATTGCGCAATGACTGGATGTTGGGTTCAACCTGGATCTGCACGTTCTGCGTGCCGTTTTGGTAGTCCGTGTACACGTCCAGCCAATTCGTCATTTTGGGGGTGTAGGTGGTCTTGCAGAATTCGCCATAGTTGCGGAAGGCAAGCCGGTGGGCCAGGGCGTTGTCCCAGAGGAAGCCTGTGGGTGCAAAGGCGAGGGGATCGCTGCCTTCATAGGGATAGCTGCGGGTGAAACCGCCAAACGAGCGCTCCAGGTAATCCGTGACGTAGGCCTCGTCCACCCAGGCATGGCCGTCGGGGCTTTTGGAACCGCTGCAATAAAAGTTGTCGAACAGGGTGAATTCACGCGCCAGCGCATGGGTGTTGGGTGTGATATTTTCAGGGAAGATGCACAGGTCTTCGTTGCCATCGCCTTGCTTCATGTCGCCAAGAACCTGGTCATAGGTCTTGTTCTCCTTGATGATGTAGAGCACATGCTTGAACACCGAGCGCTCACCGTGGCGTTCCGGCACCGGCAGGGGGGCTGCATTCGGGCGTGGCGCTTCCATTCCCGCCAGGCTCAGTGCGAGGCGGTTGTGAGTGTTGACCTCGGCGGTGTAGGTGGCCAGCTGCGCTTCATCGGGAGTCTCAATGATCGACACCGAGCCAAGGAAGTCGCTGCATGACTTGCCCTTCTCCTCTTCGCGCATCACCGCCAGCAGCCCATGGCCCTTGATATTGGCGACGAAAAGTCGTTTGCCATCCGGTGAAACCTGGACTGCTCCAGGGTACCAGCCGGTGGGGATGAGTCCGCGCAAAGCGCTGGTGGTGGGGATGCCTGGAGCCGCGGCTTCACGTGCCTTCGCCCCGAGGGCCACGACGGCGAGACAGTTGTTGGTGCCATTGGCCACATAGAGCGTGGCGCCGTCAGGGCTCAGGGCGAGGGCGTTGGAGCCGCTTCCAAATGGCAGCCTGGCGGCAGGCCGGGTGGAGATGGTTTCAACCACCTCATCTGTCGTCGTGCTAATTACGGAGACAGTGTCGCTGCTGGCATTGGCGACAAACACCAGCCTGCCCTGGCGGCTCGCCACCATGCCGCTGGGGTGCTGGCCCACGCTGATACTTTTTGTGCATGTCCAGGCGTCATTCTGCTTTGACAGCACCGATACGGTTCCGTTATTGGCCACCGAGGTCCGCGGATCAATGTGAACCATCGTCTTCGAGCTTCCCGCCTGAATGTCTCCCGCCTTGGGTGCATTGCCAGCCCAGTTGCTCACGTACATCTTGCCCGGCAAGGGGGCGCATAGGGCGAAAGGGGCAATGCCGGTTGCCACGGTCGTATCGACTTCACCCCGCGCCAGATCCACCCGGTGGATGCAGTTGCTGCGCGTGGCGGTCACCCATAGTTTTCCATCCGGCGTGCGGCACAACCCTGCCGGATGGGGGGCACCTCCGACGCTGGGATCGGGAAGGGTGACACGCCTGCCCCATTCGAAGCTGCCATCGGGTTTCTTGTCCGCGACCATCAGTGCATCCTTGGAGTTGGTGACAAGGATTTGATCGTGCGTCGCTACCAGGCCGGTGACGCTCATTCCTGTGTAAATTTTGCCCATTTCGATGGATTCTCCCACCTTCTTTTTCGCCAGGGGCAAAGCCGCCACCACTTTCGCCGTCGCCACATCGACAAACACGAGGTCGCCCATGTTCTTGACGACGAGCGTCCTGCCATCATCCGACAAGACCAGATCCACCGGGCGGCCCGGGAAGGTGACCTGCAGGCCGGCAGGATGGACGATCTGATTCGTCGGCACGAGCATGCTGCCATCGGCCTGCAGACCCGCTTTCATCCGCAACTGTTCCGCCATGGAAGGCTGCGACTTGGCGCACAAGGGTCTAGCGGCATCGAGAACAGAAAGCAGGGTGATGAGAAGGAAGGAGGGTTTCATGCAAGGTTGGCGTGGCATCACGGGGAGGGGTATGCTACGCTTCAAAGCGCTGCTTCTCTCGAATACCATGCTTGATCCGCCGAAGCATCGGTTCCGGCTCTTCGGGCTGAACCCACTAGAGCACGCACACAAGCGCTGTAGCCCTTTCATTCGCCCGCCTCAACGGGCCGCGGGAGTTCAGGCGGGGGTCTCGCTCGCTTCGCCAGTGACGTGGATTTCGTCCAGAGGCTTGGGGGCGTCCTCGCGGCCATAGGCCAGCAGGTAGGCGGCGGGCACGACAAACATGGTCAGCACCACCGACAGCGCGAGCCCGCCAATGATGGCGCGGGCCAGCGGGGCATAGGCTTCGCTGCCCGCCCCCAGCGCAAGCGCCATCGGCATCAGGCCGATGAGGGTCGCCAGCGATGTCATGAGGATGGGCCGGAGGCGCACGCGGCACGCCATGCTCAGCGCATCGCGCACGGGCATCCCATCGGCGCGCAACTGCCGCACGAATTCGACAATGAGAATGCTGTTCGAGGTGACCACGCCGACCATCATGACGATCCCCATCAGGGACATCACATTCAAGGTGGTGCCAGTAAGCCAGAGCGTGAGCGCCACCCCGGCAAGCCCGGGCGGTACGGCCAGCAGAATGATGAAGGGATCAAGAAACGACTGAAACTGTGCCACGAGAATGAAGTACACCAGGAGCACGGCGAGGATCAGCCCTTTGCCAAAGCTGCTGAAGGAGGCGTTCATGCCCTGCACGCTGCCGCGTACGTCCACGGCCACGCCCTCGGGCATCGGGGTCTCCGCAATGATCTTGTTAACGGCCGCCATGACCTTTCCCAGATCCTCTTTCTTGGGAGACACGTAGATGTCAACGACACGACGCAGTTGATAATGATCCACTTCCGTGGGCGACATGATGTGGTGCATCTGGCTCACCGCCTCCAGGCGTGCCGACTTGGGCCCGCCGGGCGCACGCAACGGAATGGCCTGCAAATCGACCAGATCCTTCACATAATCCTCAGGATACTGGACGGTCAGAATGTAGTCATTGCCAGTCTTGGGATCGACCCAGAAGCTGGGGGCGATCATGGCTCCGGAAGTCAAGGCGGTGATCACATTGTTGATCACCTCCTTGGACGACAGGCCAAGCTCGCTGGCATGCTCGCGGTCCACGTCCAGCTGCAAGGCGGGATAGTCGACATCCTGCGGCACCAGCACATCGGCGACGCCCGGCAGCGCCCGCACCTTGCGCGCGATTTGGTTCGCGATGTCGTGGGCGGCATTCATGTCCGCGGCATTGATCTGCACGTCGATCGGCGCAGGCAGACCAAGGTTCAAAACGGCGTCCACCAGCCCGCCGGTCTGGAAGTAGGTCGTCACTTTCGGCAGGTCCTTGAGAAGCCTCTGGCGCATGCGGTCCATGTATTCATGGCTGCTGATGCGATGCCCCTCCTTGAGGCTGACCTGCACGAAGGCGGTATGCTGGCCGGAATTGCTCGTGTACATCGCGGAGAAATCCGGCGTGATGCCGATGTTGGACACAATGACCCCGAGTTCATCGGGTTTGACCTCCTCGCGCACGATCTTCTCCACCTGGGCCACGAGCCGTTCGGTGTTCTCGATGCGCGTGCCGGTCACCGCCTTGAGGTTCATCACGAACTGGCCGGGATCCGTGCGGGGAAAGTACGCCACCCCGATGAAGGGGATCGCACCGAGGCTGAACACAAAGATGCCGCCGATGGCCAGGACCGTTGACAGGGGCCGCAGCAATGATTTCTGCAGCAGGCTCTCGTAGCGGTTGAGCAGGCCCGTGAAGCGCCGGTTGAACCAGGCATTGAAGCGCCTGCCGGCCGATTTGGGCTTGGCATCATGACCTTCCTCGTCGTGACCATGGGCGGACTTGATGAGCTTCGCGCAGAACAGGGGCACCACCGTCATCGCGACCACATAGGAGGCGAACAGGGACAGCACCACCGCCACCGCCAGGGCGGTGAAGAGAAACTTGCTCACGCCGTACAGGAAGGTGACGGGAAAGAATACCACGACGGTGGTCAGGGTGGCGGCGAGCACGGGCAGGGCGACTTCGCTGGCGCCTTTCTCCGCCGCAACTTCGGGCAGTTCGTCCATCTCGAGGTGACGGAAGATGTTTTCCAGCACGACCACGGAGTTGTCGATCAGGCGCGAGAAGGCCAGTGCCAGCCCGCCGAGCACCATGGTATTGATCGTGCCATCGCCGAATGACAGGGCGATGAAAGTGGCCAGGGCGGAGAGCGGGATGGAAAGGAACACGCCAAGCGTGGCGCGGGCGCTGCCCAGGAAGATGAGAATCATCAGCCCGGTAAGCACGAGGCCGATGGCTCCTTCATGCAGCAGATTCTCGATGGCGTTTTTCACGAAGACCGACTGGTCAAAAAGCACCTTGGTAATGAGCTGCTTCGGCACGTCCACGAGATGGGCCACGCGATCCTTGATGCCATCCACGACCGCGATGGTATTGGCATCGCCCCCCTGCTTGAGCACGGGCAGGTAAGCCGATGGCTGGCCGTCTACCCGCACCACATTGGTTTGAATCTGCGCGGCATCCCTGGCCTCGCCAATGTCTCCCACCAGCACGGAGGACTGGCCGACGCTCTTGAGCGGCAGGTGGTTGATCTCGTCGACCGTATTGATCTGGCTGTTGGTGTATATATTATAGTCAAAGGGGCCGACACGAACATCACCCGCCGGAAGAATCAGATTGGAGTCATTCACCGCGCGCACCACATCCATCACGCTGAGCTGGTGCGCTTCGAGCTTGATCGGATCGACATAGACCATGATCTGCCTGTACTTGCCGCCAAACGGCTGCGGCACGGAGGCCCCGGGCACATTCGCCACCTGGTTGCGCACCGTGAACTGCCCGGCATCGCGCAGCTGCGTTTCGTTCAATCCTTCGCCTTTCAAGGTGATGAGGCAGACAGGCAGGCTGGAGGCGTCGAACTTCAACACGACTGGCGGCAGCGTGCCGGGCGGCAGGCGGCGCATCTGCGCCGTGGCCAGATTGGAGATCGAGCCCACGGCGGCATCCGGATTGGTCCCCGGCTGGAAGTAAACCTTGATCAGGCTCACGCCCGGCAGCGACCGGGACTCAATGTGGTCAATGCCGCTCGCCAGGGTAAAGAAGCGTTCGAAGCGCCCGGTGATGTCATTTTCAATCTGCTCCGGCGGCATCCCCGAATAGAATGTGGCCACCACCACCACCGGAATGCGGATCGGCGGAAACAGGTCCACGGGCATCCGCACGAGGGTGGAGATCCCAATTACCACGGTCGTGAGGCACAGGATGATGATCAGATAAGGATATCGAATCGAAAAGCGGGACATAACATCGTGGTGGCAGCGGCCTAGTGATAAATGCCGTTCACGGCGTCGCGCAGCCCCGCGACTGAGAACTGTGGCGAACGGCAAAACTCGACCAGCCGGCGTTTTTGCTCGAGGACCTGCTCCGCTGCCTGGAGCACCTGCCCGGCGTTGTCGAGGGGGACGGACAGCACGCCATGCATGTCCGCGTGGAGCAGGTCGCCGGCCTGGATGCTCAGTCCGCCAATCTCCACAGGCTCGCCAAAATCAACGATGTGGGCATAGGCATGGGATACGGAAACGGAACCCGCAAACAATTGAAACGGTGTCTGCCGCACTTTTGGCAGGGCGCGCACGGAGCCGTTGGTGATCGCACCGACGCAGCCCAGCGCGAGCAGGATGTTCGTATGAACCTCGCCGATGAACGATCCCATGCCCGGCTCCTCATCCACGTCCTGGATCACCACCACGTGGGGTATGGGGATGCTGGCCAGCCAGGACCACCAGTCCGTGCGGTCCACAAAGTTGCGACCCTCCTTGGGCGGGTTTGAGCAGCGAATGCGGACGGTCGCCGCGTAACCGACAAGCGGCGTTGCGGAAGGGGTGAGGCAGCGGATGCTGGAATCCGCAAATCCCTCATTTTTCAAGCGCACATCCAGTCTTTCAATGGCATTGCACACTGTACAGCTGTCCAGCTTTCTCAGGGAGACAATAAGGTCTGGAGCGAGGGTCGTCATAATCCGGGAGGCGGTTCGACTTTCGATCGGCGGGTTGGATTCACTTGTCCTGTCCATTTCGGCTGGACAGCATCGTCCGGTCTTGCCTGTTATTACATTACGTTACATTACGCAGCTATTCTTGCCAAGGCACATGGGACACGACCGCACTCAACCGCCTGGTTGATCTGATGCCTCGCACCATTAGGTGGGGCTGTCTTCACAGAAAACGTTACGACGACGCTTCGGCAGGTCCCTGCGCCCTTCGGTGCCGCCGAACGGAGGGCTGGCCGTGGTCACGCGGCCGAAACCGGGCGGGGTCTGATCTCCCAGCTCCCGGAACGATCCAGCTGAAGCAGGCGATGATGGTAGGGCACCAGGGTGTTGCGATGCCCCACACTGATGAAGCCGATGCCGGACTCCAGGATCAATTGATACAGCAGGGCCTGGTTGTCCTCGTCCAGGGCGCTGGTGGCCTCGTCGAGAAACACGAACTTCGGGCTGCGCACGAACAGCCGTGCAAACGCCACCCGTTGCTGCTCGCCCAAGGACAGGATGTTGGTCCAGTCAATGATGCGGTCCAAATCGCCGTTCACGCGGTTGAGCACGTCTGCGAGGTTCACTTGGGCCACCACCTCTTGAATTCTTTGATCGGTCACACCACGGTCTGGATATGGATACAGGAACTGATCGCGCAGGCTGCCTGGCACCATGTAGGGCCGCTGGGGCAGGAACATCAGGTCCCGCAGCGCCGGCCGTTCCAGCGAGCCCCCTCCAGCGGGCCACAGGCCGGCGATGGTGCGCAGCACGGAGCTTTTGCCCGTGCCGCTGGCCCCCATGATGATCAGCCCCTGTTTGAGCTCCAGATCAAAGGACAGATCACGGACCAGGGTTTGTGAGGCGTCCGGCGTGCGCACCGTGAGCTTGTCGAGCCTGACTTGGCGGCTGTCTTCTTCGAGCTGCTGCGGGCTCTCGGTGGCGAGGCGCTGTTCTTCAGCATCGAATTCATCCAGGTCATCCCACAAGCAGCCCAGTCGCTGCATGCCGGCGAGGTAGGAGCTCAGCCCTTCGAAATTGCTGGTGATCAGCGAGATGGCCCCCAGCACCTGGGCGAAGGCATCAAGGGACTGTGTCACCACGCCGAACTGGATTTTGCCGTCCATGAACAGCGGGGCCACAATCAGGATGGGGATCAGCAGCGCAATGTAGCTGTAGCTGTTGCGGAAGAAGCCCAGCCTGCGGTTCCACGAGATGATGAGGTGCATGTTGCTCACCACGGACGTGAGGCGCTTGAACAGGTCCAGGTGCTCGCGCTTCTCGCCGCGGTAGAAGGCGATGGATTCGGCATTGTCGCGCACGCGCACCAGGCCGTAGCGAAAATCGGCCTCCTTCTGATATCGGTCATAGTGCAGGCGCACCAGCCGCCGGCCGATGAAGACGCACAGGCCGGTGCCCACCACGGCATAGACAACCGCCACGCTCAGCAGCGTGCCGGAGATGGCCCAGAGCACGCCCAGGAATGCGAATAGCGTCATGACCGAATTCACTGCCATGAGCGCATAGCTGAGCGAATCGGCCGTGAAGTTGCGCACGTCCTCGCTGATGCGCTGGTCCGGATTGTCGATGCTCTCCGAGCCGCGCAGGCGGTAGTAGGCGCGGTTGTTGAAGTAGCGTTTGATCAGGTGCTGCGCCATCCATTCACGCCACAGCAGCGCCAGGCGCTGCTCCCCCCAGCGGTAGTACACGTCGATGAACATCGCCAGTACGAAGCTGCCCAGATACCGGCCCATCCCGCTCCAGAAGATCGCGCGGTTCTTGTTGCTGATCGCCGTCATCACATCCCGCGCTGCGTAGCTGGTGAGGACGGTGACCCCCACCGAGGCGAGCGACAGGGCCAGCATCAACCCGGCAAAAAAGCGCGCCTTGCCGCGCCGTTCCGAGGCAAAAAAAGCCTTCAAAATCCTCCAGAACTGACGACGCGTCTTGCCGAAGGTCTCGATGGGCTGGTTGGGCGAGGTGGCGTCTTTCGAAGTGGGCATGGGAATGAAAAATTACCTACTTCTCAGCCCGCGCAAACGTCAAGGCCTGGCGGTACTGGTGCCGGAAAGCATCCGTCAACCGCCGCGCTTCCCGCACCTGTAAAACCTTGTCCTTGGAGGTGAGGATGCGATTGATGTCGCCACGGGCGGCATCGTAATCGACCAGGGCGAGCTGATGGAAGATTTCGCTGGCGCGTGGGGGGTTGTGCTGCTGGGCGAGCATGGTCCAGGTCTCCTGGAGTTCATCGTGCGTATCGACGCAGATGATGCGGATGATGAAGCGCAGTGAGTCGAACAGGCCGCTGGTCCATTCCGGGTGATAAATGAAGGACTGGGCCTTCAAGAAAGGCTCTTCACCGGCATCGCTCATCTGCTTGAGGTTTGCTTCGGTGTAGAAGTCCTTGCGGATGGGCAGCCGGCGCAGGGGGGTGCGCCCGGGACCGCCGGGGGTGCCGACGCGGAAGTCCCAGAGCTTCTGGCCGCGTTCGGACAGGACAAATTCCATGAAACTCTCGGCGAGCTGGGGTTCGGGCGCGCCGCGCATGAGGCCAATGGGATCGACCGTGAGCGTAGTGCCGCCGAGGGGGGCGACGAAGCCGATGCGCGAGGTGCCGTCGGGCCGGCGCACCGCTTCTTCACCCGAGCGGCCATAGAAATCGATGCACATGCCGGCCGCGGCGTCGCCACGGCTGACATCGAGCGGGGTTTTGGGAGAGGCATCCGCAAAGTAACGGGCGTTGCCGCTGATGCTCTGGATGAGGCGGAGGCCTTCGAGCCAGCCCTCACGCACGCCAGCGGCTTCGATATCGGCGGGCTTGCGCAGATGGCCGGGCCTGGCTTTGAACCGGGCGACGGCAAGTTGCATCTGCTGCTGGACGATCATCTCAAAAGCCTGGGTGGCGGAGCCGCTCTTGGAAGGATCGGCAAGGGCCACCTGGCCGAGGAGCCTGGGATCGGTAAGGTCCTCCCAGGTGGCGGGGTCTTTGGTGATGCCGAGGCGCTGCATCACGTCGCGGTTGAAAACGATGCCAAAACTGGACAGGCAGGTGCCGCACCAGCGCATGTCCTTGTCGCGGAACGCCTGGCCGCTGACAATCTCGGGGATGCCGTGGTCGCCGAACCATTCGGGATGTCGCGTGCGAATGGCGGCGAGGCCGCAGCCGGTTTTAACATCAGCAGCAACCAGGGTGCCGGCGGCGGCCTGGGACTGGAAGTCATGGGGACCACCGCCAAAGAACAGGTCCACGCCGATGCCGACATTGGACTTGAGGAATTCGGCGCGCGGCTGGCTGCCGGGAGCGGCCTTGGGATTTAAGAAGGTGGCGGCGGCCTCGCCCGCGTTGGGCTGTGCGAGGGAGCCGCTCCAGTAATGCTGAAAGGCGGAGCGGAAATCGGACTTGATGAGGGTGTTCAGATCGGAGGTGCCGGCGACGCGCCAGTCGATGGACAGGGTCTCACCCTTCGTTTCCTTCCAATAGCGGGCGAAGGCGCGGCCAAACTCCTCACGGATCTGGTCCGGGTGCGGGGTCATGATGACGAGCCTCCGGTTGTAACGGTAAGGCGAGGTGGAGTCGCCAGGCCGCAGCAGAAAGGGGCTGACGAGCACGACGAAAAAGGCCCCGGCAATGGCGAGCTCCTTGCGCCAGCGCCAGGCGAACGGACGGAGGATGTCGATGGCGAAGCTCATTGGAAAGGGTGTGCTTGGATGGGGAAGAGGGGAGTGGCAGCGGGCAGTTTATAAAAGGGTGCTGAGCACTGCGTACCAGGCGCTTCCAGCCCAGGCCTTACTTTCGCAATATCAGCACATCGTGGGTCGCGGCGGTAACCCGTACTTCCTCCTCACCCGGGTGGCGGATGTTGTGAGGGTTCATCTCATACAGTTTGAGCTGGATGCCGTTGTTCCCCTCGACCGTGTAGTGGACGGTCGAGCCGAGGTAGGCTGTGTCCGAAATGCGGCACACGAAGGTGTTGGGCGAGTCGCGCACGGGCAGAAAGGTGAGGGCTTCGGGGCGCACCGAGAGAACCACGGGCTGGCCTTTGACAGGGACGAAAGTGGAATCAAACGGGCGGCCTCGCAGCAGGCCGAAGTTTGTATCGACATCGAACAGACCGAGGCGGCTGGTGTCGCGCAGCAGGGTGCCTTCGATCAGGTTGGTCTCGCCCATGAACTCCGCGGCCATGCGGTTCACCGGGTTGCGATACACCTCCATGGGGTGGCCCACCTGGATGATCTTGCCGGCGTCCATGATGGCGAGGCGGTCGCCCATGGACATCGCTTCTTCGCGGTCATGGGTGACGTAGATGGCGGTGAGGCCGTGGTCCTTGCAGATGCGCCGGATCTCTGAGCGCATTTCCAGGCGCAGCCTGGCATCGAGATTGGACAAAGGTTCATCAAGCAGCAAGACCTTGGGCCGCACGACCAGGGCGCGGGCCAGGGCCACACGCTGCTGCTGGCCGCCGGAGAGCTGCTGGATGCGCCGTGAACTTAGGCTGCGCAGATTGACCATCTCCAGGGCTTCGGCGACGCGCTGGTCGATTTCCTCGCGCGGGCACTTTCGCTCCTCCAGGCCAAAGGCGATGTTCTCGGCGACGCTGAGGTGCGGCCACAGGGCATAGCTTTGGAACATCATCCCGGTCTGGCGCAGATGCGGGAGGACGTGGGTGACGTCCTGATCGTCAAACAGGATCTTTCCGACATCCGGCTTATGGAAGCCCGCGAGATGGCGCAACAGGGTGGTCTTGCCGCAGCCACTGGGGCCAAGCAGGAAAAACAGCTCCCCCTGTTCGATCACAAGGTCGATTGCACTAAGAACGGCGGTGCCCGCGAAGCGCTTCGTCAGGTGTTGGATCGTGATGGTGACCATTGGGCGGAGGCTGGAAAGGAGGCTGGTGTCTTTCTACCGTGGGGCATGGAGGAGTGCAAGGGAGATGCAAGACGGAAGACTGGGGTGAATTGCGGATTGCGGACCGCGGATTGTTGCCAGTGGAGGCCTGAATACCGAGCAGGAAACCGACCACCCGACATACCATCGCACCCTATCCCGGTGCCCTGCGGCCGAATTTGCGGTCGAGTTCACTGTACGTGATCTGGATCAGCGTGGGACGGCCATGGGGGCAGCAGTATGGCATCTCGCAGGCTAAGAGGTCGCGCACGAGGTTTTGCAGCTCGGGGTCACGCAGCCGGTCGTTAGCCTTGACGGCGTGGCGGCAGGCGGTGGTGGCAATCATGTCTTCACCAAGACGCAGTGTGGAGGCACGCTGGCTGAGGCCGGCGAGCTCCTCCACAAAGCTGTTCATGAGCTGGAGCGGATCATCGGAGCTCATGAAGGTGGGCAGAGTGTCGATCTTCAGCGTGTTCGCTCCGAACGGCTCGGCCTCGATGCCGAGTCTGGCCAGGGAGGGGAGGTTTCGGCTGAGCAGTTCATAATCGCGCGGGCTCAGGTGCAGCATCAGTGGCATAAGCAGGCGCTGTGTGGGCACGCCTTCAGTCTCCATGGCCCGCCGCATTTTTTCAAACAGCACTCGCTCATGGGCGGCGTGCTGGTCCATCAGCACAAGCCCTTCCTGGCTTTCCATGAGGACATATAGCTTGTTGAGCACGCCGATGATCCGGTAGTCGGACGCACTGGGGGCCGCAGCCGGGGTTTCCGCTTTCCGCTGGCCGTTTTCCACCCGATCCGGCGCGGATTCACCGGCATCGGGCATCGAAAAGGGATCGTACGCCGGAAGCGCGGATTGGGATATCGGCAGCGGGGCTGCGGAGCCGCGCTTTGATTCGGCTGCCGGTAGAACGGCCCAGTCGTGGCGCAAGGTCGTCTGTTCGGTGGAAGGAATCGAAAGCGATGTCTGCTCAACGGCTGGCGCGGGCTCCAGACTGAGGCCCACGGGCATAAATGCGCGCGGGGTTGCGTGGCCCTGGGGCAGCGCCCGCGATTGGTTCAACGTGTCGCTGATAGCCCGCGACAGCGCCTCGCGCACACTTTGCGAGTCATGAAAGCGTACCTCCTTTTTGGCGGGGTGAACGTTGATGTCATAGGCATGCGGGTCCATGCGCATGAACAGGAAGGTCACCGGATGCTGGCCTTTCATCAGCGCGGTGTGGTAGCCTTCGCGCAGGCCATGGAAGATGGCGGGGCTTTCGATGGCCCGACCATTGAGAAACACCACCTGCATCTGCCGGTTGGAGCGGCTGAAGCCCGGGCCGCCGATGTAGCCGGCGATGCTGATGTTGAAGCGCTCGGCTTCGGCCACGGGCAGCAGCCGCATCGCCAGTTCATCACCGACCAGCCCGCGGATGCGCTCCATGACATCGGTGGTCGCCGGCAGGTGGTACATGATCTCGCCATCCTTGATCAGCGTGAACGCCGCGTGCGGGCTGGCGATGGCGTGCAGCCGGAACTGCTGCTCGACCTGCGCGTACTCGGTGTTTTCCGTGCGCAGGAATTTGCGGCGCGCGGGCAGGTTGTAGAACAATGAGCGCACCTCGATCATCGTGCCGGCGGCGGCGACGCCGTCGCGCACCGCGATGAGCTTGCCTCCATGCACCTCAAGTTCCGTGCCGGAGGGGGCGGAAGGCTGGCAGGTGACGAGCTTGAAACGTGACACGCTGGCAATGCTCGGCAGTGCTTCACCGCGAAATCCAAACGTGTGAATGGCAGCCAGATCCTCTTTGCTTCGAATCTTGCTGGTGGCGTGCCGCTCCAGGCATAGCATCGCATCCTCGCGGTCCATTCCTGCGCCATTGTCGGTGACCCGGATCAGCGCCGAACCGCCGCTCTGCACGGCCACTTCGATCCGTGTCGCACCGGCGTCCAGACTGTTGTCCACCAGTTCCCGAACCACCGCCGCCGGACGCTCCACAACTTCCCCGGCGGCCACCTGGCTGGCAAGGGCGTCAGAAAGAATACGTATTTTTGACATGTGGAACGAAAATAATAGGCGACGTTTGCGCGTAGGTTGCTATATGGGCGGGAAACTGCTCCACAAGCGTGTCACGCAATGACCGTTCTGCGAGGTCTTTTTCCACCGCATCCCCCTCGGCAACCGTACCACAAGGTCGCCGCCTTTGTCCTGTTATGATCACCCTCACCGCCACCGCTATTACGCATCTCAAGGAATTGCTTGCCAGCCAAGGCGCGGCGAGCAACGCGGGCTTGCGCCTGCACGTGGAGAAAGGCGGCTGCGCCGGCATGCAGTACACCATGCGGATCGATCAGAGCAACGAGTCCGACCAGGTTTACAACCAGGGCGGGGTGTCGGTGCTCATCGACGCCGAGAGCTACCGTTTTTTGCAGGGCAGTACCATTGATTATCAGGAAAGCTTGAATGATTCGGGTTTCAAACTTGAGAATCCCAACGCTGTCCGGAGCTGCGGTTGCGGCACCTCTTTCGAACCTCCAGCCGGCCTGGAGGTCTAGAATTCTTCCTTTACCGGTGAAAAATACTATCCAAAAGTATCGTAATTTGATAAGAGCAAGAGAAACAACAGTTCCTGCTCACATTCTAAATCTTTTTCATTTTTGATATGCGCATACAATTTTTGAACGATGGGTCCGAATTTCGGACCTACGGCGGCGGAAGCTTTTCCAAAGCCAAGAGCACTGGGGGCCTGTTCTGGTGGACCCTGCTGATTTTCCTTTTGCTGGCGTTGGCGACCGTCAGCTGGTTCTTTTCGATCTGGGTATTTGCTCATCCGGAGAAACCATTCAGCTATAATTTACTGAATCGGCTGGAAAAACTAGAACCCATTCGGCGGTGGTCGCTGCGCACGGTGCCCAATGGTCAGATCCTCTCCAGCAACAAATTGCTGGAAGATTACTTCTATTTCAGTCCAGAGCAGCTGCGTGTCGCGAATGACATGATGAAGCGGAACTATATTAAGAATTTTAAGGATCATAGTCCCGTTTATGTGACAGGAACGTTCCACGTGCTTGCCGCGCGTCCGTTGTCCAAGAAGGATGTATTCACCACAGGCTGGGTGGTGGTTGCCCGGTCAAATGAGATCGAAGATGTCGATGTGGAACTTTTGCTTCCGGGTCTGGTCAGCGATGCGGCCCCCTTCAAGGAAGGCGACGCCCTCTTGATTGAAAAGAAGAAGACTTTTGCCAGCGTGGTTCATGTCCAGAGACTGGACAGCGAGCGCATCCAGGCGACGCTCGTGTCGCTACTTTATCAATCCGCACCAGGCAAAGAGGCCGGGGTGTCCGCCTCGGGCGAGGAGGTGGCGACTCTTGCCCCGCCGGAAAGACTCAACATGGAGGCCGCCTGGCCGGTCTCGCGCGATTTGAAGATCGCCGCTCCCGCCGCGATGGATCTAAAAGCCCCGCAGCATGAAGTGGCGACACGCACCACGCCCTGAGGCGGTTGATGATGCATTGGACGGTTAAATGAAGAAGAAGCGGGCCGTGAGGCCCGCTTTTTTTGTGGCGGGGGATGATGATGGGAGTTTTGGCAATGTGTAACCGGGTGTAACGCGGATGGGTAGGGTGTAATTGTGAACAATAGCGTATAGGCGGGCGCAGCGCTCTGGAGTGCGGTGGCTTGACACCGCTCTGGGTCATGGCGGCTTGACGCCGGGGTGGCGCACTGTTCAAAGAGCCTTGTGCCGATGGCCACACGAAGCCCGATACCCCACCACTGGCGTCAGCCGAGCGAAGTGAGACAGCCAGCCGTATGGCTGCCCGAAGGGGGGCGAAGCCAGCAACCCACCGCGCGGACAAGTCCACTCCGCCCAAAGCGCTTTGCGCTCACCGCAATGTGCCATTATCCATCCTGGGCGTGGCGGAACATCACTATGCTCGCAATCGTGGGTACAAGGACACCGCTGTGCGGCAGGCGGACGCCGCCTGGACATGCCCCGCTCCTTACTTCTTCTTCGCCCGTGCGGCCTCGAAGGTCTTTGCCTTCAACGGGTCCATGCGCTGGTAGTCGGCCTCGGTGGGGCCGCCGCCGAACTGCTTCCAGTAGAGCTCGGCGAAGGGGTTGAGCTTCGGGCCGACGGCATTCTCGTTGAGGTCCACCTGGCCGCGCAACGAGGCCCACCATTGATCGTACGCGGCGCTGAACTGGCTGACGATTTCGGGCTTGTCAGACGCGATGTCGGTCTTTTGACCGGGATCGGCGATGACATCGAAGAGTTGCCATTTGGGGCCGGCGGCTCGGGGGCCGGATCCGGTGTCGCTCACCAGGGTGTAGCGGGTATTGCGCACGGCGCAGTTCTTGAACTTCGCCGCATCCGGGTTGCTGCCCTTGGCCCAGCGCCCCACGTGGGTGAAGAGGTGGCGGTCCTCCCAAGGTGCCTTGGGGTTCTCCAGCAAGGGCACCAGATTGCGTCCCTCGGCGGCCTGGGCCTCCAGTTCAGGGGTGAGCTTCGCCCCGGCCACCGCCGCCAGGGTGCGGAAGAAGTCGATGTTCGAGGTCAGCGCCGCGCAGTCCGCAGGTTTGAGCGTGCCGGGCCAGCGCCAGAGGGAGAAGCCGCGCGAACCGCCGAGCCAGGGCGTGCCTTTGGCACCGCGCATGCCGGCATTGAAGACCTTCACACCAGCGGTGCCGCCGTTGTCATTGATCATGATGACGAGTGTGTTGTCGGCGATGCCCCAGGCATCGAGCCGCGCCATCAGCCTGCCGACGTTGAGATCAAGGTTGTGGATCATGCCGAAGAAGTTGGCGCAGTCGCTGTCGGGGGTTTTGCCGTCATACAGTGCCCGGTCCTCGGGCTTGGCGTTGTAGGGGGCGTGCGGCACGTTGGTGGCGAGCCAGCAAAAGAAGGGCTGGCCGCCCTTCTTGCTTTCAATCCACTTGGTGGCGCGGTCGAAGAAGACATCGGTGCAGTAGCCCTGAGTTTTTTCAAACACGCCGTTGTGCAGGAAGGCAGGGTCGAAGTACGTGTTGCCCGGCGCATCACCGCAGCTCCCCGGATAGGTCTGGCCGATGCCGCCGCCGCCGTGGATGAAGACTTCGTCGAAGCCCCGGCTGCCGGGCTGGTATGGCGCTTCGTCGCCCAGATGCCATTTGCCGAAAATAGCGGTGGCATAGCCGGCGCCCTTGATCACCTGGGCCAGGGTCGTCGCCTTCAAATCGAGTCGCTCGCGCTCAAGAATGGTGTGGGTCACGCCGTTGCGGAACTCATGCCGGCCGGTGAGAAGCGCTGAGCGGGTGGGGGCGCAGGTGGGGCTGTTGAACCAGTTTTCGAAGCGCACGCTTTCGTGGTGCAATTTGTCGATGTTAGGCGTCTTCAGCACGGGGTTGCCATGCGCGGAAAGATCGCCGTAGCCCTGGTCATCGCTGAGGATGAAGATGATGTTGGGGCGCCTGCCTGCAAGGCCGGCGGAGGCCAGGGCAGGAAGCAGCAGGGCGAGGAGCAGGCAGACGAGGGCTTTCATTATGGCGGGTGGAGCCCTTGTAAACGCAGGGAGGCCCGGAGTATTGCGAGGATTGGCGGCCATGCACCCCAGACATTGCTGCTTTCTTTCCCCGGCATCGCGTCCATGATGGCGGATGCCCTTTCGTTCCCTTGGCCTTGATGCCAATATTCTCAAAGCAGTCACTGAAGCAGGTTACACTGAACCGACTCCCATCCAAGCCGCGGCGATCCCGCAGATCATTGACGGCCACGACGTGATTGGCATTGCGCAGACCGGCACCGGCAAGACTGCCGCCTTCACGCTGCCCATCCTCACCCGCCTGGCCACCTCCGGGATCGCGGGCAGCCGGCGCACGACTCGTGTGCTGGTACTGGCACCCACCCGTGAACTGGTCGCGCAGATCGAAGAGAACGTCATCGCCTATGCGAAGCACCTGCCTTTGAAGATTGCCAAGATCTTCGGCGGCGTCGGTGAGCGCCCGCAGATCCAGGCTTTGCGTGATGGGGCGGACATTGTGATCGCCACGCCCGGCCGCCTGCTCGATCTCATGAGCCAGCGCTATGGCAACTTCTCTGGACTTGACCACCTCGTGCTCGATGAGGCGGACCGCATGCTCGACATGGGGTTTCTGCCCAGCATCAAGCGCATCATCAACCAGCTGCCGAAGAAGCGCCAGACGCTGATGTTCAGCGCCACGCTGTCGAAGGAAATTGAGGCTCTGACCCATGAGTTTCAGCACGCGCCGAAGATCGTTCAGATCGGCAAGCGCAGCAATCCGGCGGAAAGCGTCACCCAGTTCGTCTATGAAGTACCCAAGCACCTCAAGCCCAATTTGCTGGCCCATCTTCTGACTGATCCGGCGATGGACATGGTGCTGGTCTTCACCCGCATGAAACATGGCGCGGATCGCGTGGCCAAGCGCCTGGAGCAAGCCGGGGTGAAATGTGCCACCCTGCATGCCAACCGCTCGCAGAACCAGCGCCTGCGTGCGCTGGCGGACTTCAAGTCCGGCGCCGTGCGTGTGCTGGTCGCCACCGATATCGCCGCACGCGGCATCGATGTGGACGGCATCTCCCACGTGGTGAATTACGACTTCCCCATGCACGCCGAGGATTATGTGCATCGCATCGGCCGCACCGGCCGTGCCCACGCCATCGGTGATGCGCTGAGCTTTGTGACTTCCGAAGACAGCGGAGCCCTGCGCAGCCTGGAGCGCTTCATTGGGCGCGGCATCGTGCGCAAGCGGGCCGAAGGATTCGATTACAACGCTGCTGCGCCGCCCCCCAGCGCGCTGGATGACCGTGACCCACGCCCACGTGGTCAGGGCCGAGGACAAGGTGGTGGCGGCGGCGGTGGTCGCTCACAAGGCGGTGGTGGTGGCCGCTCCAGTGGTGGCGGCGGTGGTCGCTCCTTCCGCGGCCGATAGCCCCCAAATGTCGTGCATGTCCGGGCGGACATGCACGCTGTTCATCCCAGCCTGGGACTCAGAACTTCAGTTCCTCGCCGAACACCATCCGGGCAGCCTGGGCCACTTCCTTGTCGCCGCGGCCTGACAGGCTGACGACGATGATCTGGTCCTTGCTCATGGTCGGTGCGACCTTCTTGAACCCAATGGCTTCACCATTTGAGGTTTGACTCGTTTGGATCCCGCGAATCATAGTGTCTAAAGTCTGTGGCCCGCAGCACCCGGCATGCGAAAGCCGCCAGAGCGAGCGCCGCGAGTACGCCGCCTACCAGTATGGCGACGAGCAGCCAAAGGTTCTCGTCCACATGGCGTGACTTCACGGGAAGATACCACCATTGAAAAATGCCGTATCCCGCCACGGCGGAGGCCATCAAAGGGACCACCGCCAGGGCGCCAATGAAGCAGCCGGCGGGTGTGCTTTGAGTGGCGTTCATCCGCTAATGTCTCTGCGTTTCCTAGAACTTCAGCTCTTCCCCAAACACCATCCGCGCGGCCTGGGCCACGTCCTTGTCGCCCCGGCCTGAGAGGCTGACGACGATGATCTGGTCCTTGCTCATGGTCGGTGCGACCTTTTTGACATGGGCGATGGCATGAGCGCTCTCGAGCGCGGGAATGATGCCCTCGGTGCGGCTGAGTTCCTGGAAGGCCTCCAGCGCCTCGTCATCCGTGGCGTAGGTGTACTCCACGCGCTTCTGATCATGCAGCCAGGCGTGTTCCGGGCCGATGGCCGGGTAATCGAGTCCGGCGCTGACGGAGTGGGTGAGCTGGATCTGGCCGTCGTCATTCGCCAGCAGCCAGGTCTTGGTGCCCTGCAGCACGCCGAGGCGGCCGCCCTGGAAACGGGCAGCGTGGCGTTCGGGGATGATGCCATCACCGCCGGCTTCCACGCCGACCATTCGCACGTCCTTGTCTTCCAGGAAGGGATGGAACAATCCGATGCTGTTGCTGCCGCCGCCGACGCAGGCCACGAGCAGGTCCGGCAGGCGCTTTTCACGCTCCAAGATCTGCTGGCGGGCTTCCACGCCGATCACGCGATGGAAGTCGCGCACCATCATGGGGAAGGGATGTGAGCCCAGCGCTGAGCCGAGGATGTAATGCGTGGTGCGCACGTTGGTCACCCAGTCGCGCATGGCTTCGTTGACGGCTTCCTTGAGGGTCTGCTGGCCTGCGGTCACGGAAACAACCTGGGCACCGAGGAAACGCATGCGCGCCACGTTGAGTGCCTGGCGCTCCATGTCCACCTTGCCCATGTAGATCACGCATTCGAAGCCGAAGCGCGCACACACGGTGGCGGTGGCGACGCCATGCTGGCCTGCGCCGGTTTCGGCGATGATGCGCTTCTTGCCCAGGCGCAAGGCCAGCAGGGCCTGGCCCAGGGCGTTGTTGATCTTGTGCGCGCCGGTGTGCAGCAGGTCCTCGCGCTTCAAATACACTTTGGCACCGCCCAGTTGCTGGCTCCAGCGTTCGGCCAGGTAAAGTGGTGTGGGGCGGCCCACATAATCGTGCAGCAAATGATCCAGTTCCGCTTGGAAGGCGGGATCGTTGCGGGCGCGAGCATATTCTTCCGTCAGTTCAGTGAGCGCCGCCATCAAGGTCTCAGGCACGAACATGCCGCCATAGGGGCCAAAGTGGCCGTGGGCATCGGGGAAAGCAGAAGGGGTTTTGGAACTCATCGGGGTGAACATTCTAGCGCGAAGTGAGCACGTGCAAAGTGGTTACGCGGCCAGTGCGCCCAGAAAAGGGCGCTGCGGAACCATCGGCGAATTCCAGCACAGGCCCTTAAAAGACCTATTCAGAAGTACCGTGCAACCTCAACGCCCGCGCTCAGGGCACCCGGTCCGTCTTGCTGCCCACGCAATACAGCATCTTCTCAGTCCGCACGAACACGCGGCCGTCGCCGATGGCGGGGGTGGCATTGATCGGGCTGTCGAGCTTGCTGGCGGAGAGTTGTTCGAATTTCGGGCCTGCCTTCACGACGATGACATCGCCCATCTGGCTGCCGCAGAAGATTTTGCCGTCGCCAGCGACCGGGCTGCTGAAGAACTTGCTGCTGCCCTTGGTGCCGTTGAGGCGCTCTTCATAGACCGGCTTGCCGGTCTTGAACTCCACGCACTGTAGGATGCCACCGTCGCCCAGCAGGTACATGTAGTCGCCCATGACCAGCGGCGAGGGAACATAAGGAAGCGCCTTGGCAATCTGATAGAGCTGGGTCGGCTTGGCGGCCTTCAGGTCGATGGCGGCGGTCTCCTTGCCGCCACCGCCGGAACCAAAGGTGCAGAAAAGCACATCATCTTTCAGGGCGGGCGAGCCGAGGCTGCGTTGCTTGTAGCCGGGGTTGTACTGCCAGTTCATTTTGCCGGTCTTGACGTCGATGCCAAAGACGCCGCTGGCGGTGTCGGCGCAGATAAACTCGTGTTTGCCGCCCGGCAGATCACGCACCAGGGGCGTGCTGAAGGTGTTGAGGCAGTTAGGCAGTTCGAGCTTCCAGACTTGCTTGCCGGTCGTGCTGTCGAGGCCAAAGATGCCGCTTTTCCAGGCTTTCTGCTCGGGCGCGGTGGTGAGGTCCTTGCCCTCCTTCTCAGTGTTGAACTCGCTGCGCACGATCATGATGCCATCCGCCACCACGGCTGAGACTCCGGTGCCGTGCTCGTGGATGTAATCTGCCACATGATCGTTGTGCCACAAGAGCTTGCCGGCATGGTCAAGCGCCAGCGCCTGGATGCTGGTGCCGTTGCTCCAGTTCACATAGATGCGCTCGGCATCAATGAAGGGCGAGCTGCTGGCGAAGCTGTTGAAGTCGTGCTTGCGATGCTCGGTGTAAGGCTCCTCATGGCGCCACAGCTCCTTGCCGGTCCTGGAATCCAGGGCGATGACCGCCCTCTTTCCGGGTGCGGTTTCGGCAGTGACAACCACCGCTTCCTTCCACAGCACGGGCGAGGACCAGCCTTTGCCCAGCTCGATTTTCCAGACCGTGGAAGCCGCATCAAATGTGGCAGGCAGCGCTGTGGCTTGCGCCACACCCGATCCGTTGGGCCCGCGGAAGCGCCCCCAATCGGCGGCGGTGACAGATGAGGCGAGAGCAAGGATGCAGGCGAGGGCGAGCGTGTGTTTCATGCAGGGCGTAAATGTGGAGACCGGGTTACAAGAGCGGGACTTGAAACCGCATCATGAAGACAGGCTGAGGCGCACTGAACTTTCACCCTTTTGAAGAAGGAGGATGCAACTTTGATGTCGAGGGCCGCCCCTGGTTGCTCGTCCATACGCGCAGCATGGCCCGCTCCAACGTGCCGAGATTCACGGGCTTCGTGAGGTGCTCGCCAAATCCGGCTTCCAGGCTTTCCTTCACGTCGTCGGCCATGCCGAAACCGCTGAGCGCAATACCACACAGGCCATGGCTGCGGCCGAGTTCGCGCATGAGCTCATGGCCGGAGCCATCAGGCAGGCCCAGGTCGGACACCACGATATCGAATGTTGCCAAGGCTGCCTCGCCTAGGGCCTGGGAAATCGTGGAAGCCGCCGTGACAGTGTGACCATGAAGGGTGAGAAGACGCAGCAGGGTCGCCCGGCTGGCTTCGTGATCTTCGACCAGCAGGACGCGCAGAGAGCGATGTTCCGGCTCCGGTGGCGGGGGCGCGGTGCTGCCTGGCAACGGCATGGGGGCGATAGGCAGCTCCACGGAAAAGGTCGAGCCACAGCCACGGCCCGGGCTTTCAGCCCAGATGCGCCCGTGGTGTTCATTGACGAGGTGGGCCGAAATCGCCATGCCCAGGCCGACCCCCCCAAAGCTGGGTTCCGCCGCCACCTTTCCCTGGGTGAAGGCGGTAAAGATTTGGGGCAGCTCTTCCGCAGTGATGCCCAGCCCGGTGTCAGTGATGTCGAGGCGCCAGTGGCTGTCTTCCACGTAGGAGACAATGTGGATTCGGCCTCCGAACGGGGTGAATTTGACGGCGTTTTTGAGAATGTTCCAGAACACCTGCCGCAATCGCAGGCTGTCCGCGCAGATGAAAGGGGCCGGCACGCAGAAGGAGATGTCCACCTGGAGTTGTCTGGCCCGCAGATCACCCCGCAGAATTTCCAAGCTGTGCTCGATGAGTGGATGCGGGTCAATATTCTCAAAGCGCAGCACCATCTTGCCCTGCGTGATGCGTGTGAGATCCAGCAGATCATCAATGAGTCGTGCCTCCAGTTCGATGTTTTTGCGGATCATCGCGCAATCTTCCCGGGTTTGCGGTGCCAGATCGGGCGACGACTCCATCGCGGTGGCAAGCATGAGCACGGGAGTGAGCGGTGTGCGCAGTTCGTGGCTTAGCATGGCCAGAAACTGGTCCTTGGCGCGGCTGGCGGATTCGTTGGCGCGGCGGATGGTTTCCGCCGCCTCCTTCTGTGCGTGAATGTCGATGCCCGCGCCGATATAACCTTCAAAAGTGCCCTTGGAGGTGATGCGCGGGATGCCACGGTCAAGAAGCCACCGGTACTCGCCGCTGTGATGTCGCAGCCGGTACTCCATTTCGAAGGGTTCCCGCGCCTCGAACGAGCGATGATAAGTCTCCAGGCAGCGTTCAAGGTCGTCCTTATGCAGCCTTTCGGCCCACGCACTGTGAATTCCCTCATCGAAGGAGTGACCGGTAAAATCAAGCCAGGCCTTGTTGAAGTAATAGAAGACCCTGTCGTGATCGGCGAGCCAGATGATGACCGGTGCCGCATCAGCCACGGTACGGAAGCGCACCTCGCTTTCGCGCAGTGCCGCCTGGGAATGGATGCGTTCGGTGATGTCGCGGGCGATCTTGGAGGCTCCGATGATGGCTCCGGTGGAGTCACGCAGGGGGGAAACAGTCAGCGATACATGCACTCTCTGCCCATCCTTGGTCAGGCGCTCTGTCTCGAAGCATTCCAGGCTCTCCCCGTTGCGCAGGCGTGACAGGAAATGGAACTCCTCCTCCCGCCGTTCCGATGGAATGATCCGCATGATTGACCGGCCGGTCATTTCCTCGTCAGAATAGCCCAGCAACCGTTGCGCACCGGGGTTCCAGGACGTCACGATGCCGTCAAGATCCATGCTGATAATGGCATCCTGCGAGGAGTTGACGATGGCTGCCAGGCGGACGAGTGCCGCCTCCTCCTTCTTGCGGTCGGAGATTTCCCGAACGTTGCACTGAATGATGGAGTGAGTGCCCTCCTCATACAAGTTGCACGTCATCTCCACCACCAGCGACTCGCCGGTTTTGGAACGCACTTTCAAGTCGCCCGTCCACGCCGTGCCATCACTGCGCAGCTGTGCCATCGCTTGTTTGCTCGCTGCGCGATCGGGGTAGAGACCTACCTGCCAGAGCTCCTTGGCCAGGTATTCCTCCCGCGTCCAGCCGAGCAGCTTGGTCATGTAAGGGTTGGCATCGGCGATGCGCTGCGTGGCCGGGTCGACGATCAGGATGCCATCTTTGGCGGCTTCGAAAAGCCGGCGGTAGCGCATCTCGGAAAGGCGCACGGCCTCCAGATGCCGGACTGTATCCACCAACTCCTGCTCGGTATCGAGCAACGCCTCTTCATACGCGGCAGTTGCGCGGTCGGAGTGATGCACTGCAGGGGGTGACATCGCGGGAGGGCATTGGCAAAAGGTTGGACTTGGTCTGATTACTCAGGCTCATCACGCACACGTACGTCCACAACCAGGGGTCGGACGCACCTGCCGTGAAGTCATTTCAAATCTTGTCACGTTCATTGTCAATAATGATCATGAATCTGCGTCAAAATCTGCCCCGTTCTGGGCGTTCGACTTTCGATCACGGTCAATTGGCCCCGATGCAGACCACCTCTTTCATGCTGCGATGAAACAGATGTCCATGGGCGAAGGAGATGGAATTGAGGCTCCAGGTGTCAGCCGGGTTTCCCAGGTCATTGACCGAGAGCAAGGCTTTTTCGTCGAGCACGGCGGCGTTGCCATCGAGCACGTAGGTGATCCCCAGCATGGTCGTGAAGAACACTTTGCCACCGGCGGCAGTCGGGCTGCCCAGGTAACCCCACCACCAGCCGTCACCTTTGGAGCGCGGATCGGTGGCGATGTCGATGCCCCGCGAATTGACGGTGCTCGACGTCTGCGGGCGGCCCCAGATGAAGGTGTCAGGCCGGCCGATTTCGCGGGTCACGGAGACGGGAACCTCCAGGTACTCGACCTTGCCGTTTTCAATGTTCACGCGGCCCACGCAATAGGCGGGCCCGATGTTCTTTTTTGCCTCGGTATAGCAGAGAAACCAATGCCAGCCCCCTGCCAGGATATTGCAAAGCTGGGCGGGAAACACCTTTAGGGCGGGGGTCTGCTTGGTGAGGTCTGTGTCGGCCAGAAGTTCGTATGTGCCTGTGGTCGCATCGTGCCGGCGCCAGTCCACCTTGGTCATCAGCGACTGGGTGCGCAGGAGCTTGCCAGTGCCGGCATCAAGCACCTGATGCTCGGCGGTGTTCTCATTGATCCAGAAGGCATGTTTGGCGTCCCAGTGCTGCACATAGAGAGCCTTGCCCTGAGGTTCGCCAGCGAAGCGCCACAAGGTCTTGCCCTCCTGGCCGGGTGCCAGGCTGGTGAGGCTCAGACCAATGGGGGTCTCCGGCACCCCATGATAACCGCCACGACCTTGCAGCACGGCGGGCATACCATCCGCCATCCTGCCCAGCACCGGGGTGTTGTAGTGAGTCATGGCGTCATCGCTGACCCACAAGGTTTTTCCGGTGAGCTTGTGGAGGCCGCGAATATAGTTCCACGGATCCGCCTCGCGCCTGGGATCGCCGTCATCGCGGGGCTCCATGCTGAGCAGGGTGTTGCCTAGCAGGATCGGTTCAAACAGCTTGTTGGGTGGGCGGTTGCCCGTGGGAGCCCATGAGCGGAACCACACCTTTTTGCCGGTAAAGTCATAGCAGCCCATGCCGCCAAAAGCATTCATGAACCAGACGTGTGTGCCGTCGGTCACAGGTGTGGGCGAGGTGGCATCGGCAAAGAAATAAGCGGGAATGCTGACCATGGTGCCCGGCACATCGACCTGCCACAGCACCTTGCCGGTACTGGCGTCCAGACAGTAACCGATGATGTCCTTGCCCGTGGGCCGAGTGCCTTGCTCGGGTTTGTAGATGGTGAGAAACACCCGGTCACCCCATACCGCGATGCCGCTCTGGCCTTCTTCCGGCAGGGGGGTGCGCCAGAGGATGTGCTCGTTTCTGGTCACGCTCCATCGCGTGGGGACGGTATCAGCCTGCACGGACCAGGAGCCATCGGGGCCGCCCGCCTGCGGCCAGTTGGTTTCCGCCGCAGGGGAGTTGAGGGCGGCGAAAAAGACGAGGCACAGACAGGCGAAGCGCGTCATGGGGAGGGGATGGCCGGCTTTCGCCGTGGAAGGAGGGCTTCTACTTCCCTGCTTCCTGGCGCAGTTGTTCCAGGCGGGATAGACGCTTCTCCACAGGCTTGGGCCCGGCGGCAGGCTTGGCGGCGGCCACGGTGGTCGCTGCCGCAGGCTTGGGTGGCGGAGCCTTGCGGACCGGATCAATACGCAGGACCGAACCTGTGCCCACGCGGTGCATGGCGATGCCGCCAGGCACTGGCACACCGACTTGCACAAACAGGTTGGCCTGCTTGCCGAGCGGCGATTTGTCGGTGGTCTTGACCTTGAATACCGCTTCCTGGGTATCCTTGTTGATCTTTGTGGGTTCAATTTGGATCGAGTCTGGAATACCGATCACCCGCGCCTCGGCTTCTCCATCGAAGGGCAGGGGGTGCTCAAGCTTGCACACCATCTCTGTTTCCTTGCCCTGCTCGACCGCTGTCAATGCCATCGTCGGGGCGGTTAGGTAGGCCGGTCCCGTGCTGATTTCGCAAAAGGGAGAGGCATTGTACATCCGGCCACTGCCGTTTTCGGCCTCGCCAAGCACTGTGAAATCCCATTTGCCCGCCGGAGCCGCCGCATTGGCATCCAGAACGAAGGTGCATTCGCTGGAGCCTTCAGCAATGGTTTGTTCCCCAAGCGAGGAGACACCTGCCGGGCGCCACATGAGCATCACGCGGATGGGGGCTTTAAAGCCCTCCTTGCGCTTGGCCACCACCTTCATTTCCATCACGCCGTTCGCCGCCAACGCCACGCTGGGCTTGATGATTTCGAGGCTGTAAGGCACCTCTTCGATCACCGCCACGGGCAGCTTGTCTTCGAATTCGGTGTAGTAGATGACGTTGCCGTTGCGCACGATCTCGAATTCCTGCGAGAGCAGGCCGGTGACCTTCTGCGCGGGGTCCGTGGGGGTCAGGGTGATGGGCACAGCAGCACCCGCCAACGGGGCGTCGGGAGCCGCTTCGAAGAGCAGGTTGATGCTCGAAAGGTCCTTGGAAAGTGTGGTGGTAAGCAGCTTCACTCCCGTCGGTAGATTCGGCATCTGGAACTTCATGTCTCCCGAGACGTTGTTGCGGGTGACATTGACCATCGTGGCGTACCGGCCGCCGCGGGGCACGGCGATGAACTGGCGCAGATGACTGTCGTTGACGCTGTAGTTGGGCGAGGAGAATTTCACGCTCGGTTCCGAAGCAGTCAGCTCGATGCGGTACACATAGGCCGGACCGCCGCGATCCAGGTGATCGGTCACCCGCACAAAGTAATTGCCGTCTGCCGGAACGGTCACGGTGAATTTGCTGTCGAGGCGTCGCCGACCACCGCCATCGTCATTGCTGGAGATGCTGCGGCCTTTTTCGTTGTAGAGATTGACCACGCTGTCGAGGGGCGAGCCCAACGCTTGGGCGAAGGCCTGGACCTGCAGCTTCACGCCCTTCTTGAGGGGCACCTTGAAGAAATCTACATCACCTGGTTTGTCGATCACGCCGTTCAGGGCGATGGGATCACCAGCCGGGGACACGGTGGCGGTGGCCTGCATGTCATTGGGCTCCGCTTCCATGACATTGTCAAAACTCACGATGTGGAACGGATTGCCTGAGGGGGGCGACTCATGCGCCTTGGGCAGGAGCATGTAGTTTTCGTTCACTTCGTTGGGCACTTTCACGTCCTCTTCATAAGTGTCGCCGCCCTTTTCAATGAAACGCACCTTCACCGTGCTGCCTGCCTTGCCGCCCGCTGGATAGACCACATCAGGGCGGTTGAAGGAACCGATGTGCAGCCGGTAGTAGCTGTTGCCATCGCCGCGGTAAGAGGACTCGCGCACCATGATGGTGTAATCGCCGTCTTCCGGGGCGTTGATGCTGACAAAGCCGTCCTGGCGGTGCAGAATCGTGTCGTCGGAGGCACCCAGTTCAAAGCGCTTGCTGTCCAGAATGGCGATGTAGGGATCAAAATTGGTGTAGCCCAGACGCAGTCCGTCGATTTCGATGGCGATGCGCTGGCCCTTCTTGGCAGTGAGGCGGTAGTAGTCCACGTCCTCGTTCTTCACGATGCCTTCGATGGTCTGGTTGAAGCCCACGATCTGCGGGTTGTTGAAGTCATCGTTGGGTTCCTTCTCGTCCACATTCGGATACTGCCCCACGAAAAACTGGCGCGCATGCGAGATGCCGGTCTTGGTGCGGATGCGCAGCATGTGATTGCCCAGCGGCACGTCCGGGGCGATGGCGATGGTGGTCGTCACCGCATTGGGCGTGACCTTGTCCACATGCTTCAAGGTGAAGCCCGGCGACATGAAGATGAAACCTTCAAAATCCTGCAACTGGGAGCCGGTTACCACCAGTTCGAGCTCCTTGCCGCGCTGTCCGCCATTGGGCTTGGTGGTGGAGAAAACCGGATAGGCAGCCTGGACGGTGGAAGCCAGGGCCGCCACGCCAAGGAGCACCAGGCAGGAACGGAGGGAGCGGGAAACAGCGGAGTTCATGGGGAAAAACAAGATGGAGTCTGGGGATCCTACGTTGCCAGGAGGGGCAAAATTTCGCCATGAAGGGAAATGAATCGGTGGGGCCCTGAACAACCTGCACTGCGCGAAACATCACCAATGGGGATCGGTTTCGCAAATAAGTGATACTTTGGTTGCAACCGTTGATCCAATTTTGCGAAGATGTAATTGGGTGAGATACGCAAGGATTCCCTCGTACGTTTCCTCCCACCGATCCATCCTCTCCTTATTCCATTGTGATCACTCAGACCGCCTCCAGCCGTGCCGCCAACGCTTCCAAATCGCCGCTAAAATGGCCGCTGGTCATCGCCGCCATCGGTTGCCTCTTCTTTGCTGCCACCTCGCCCGCGCGGGCTCAGGGCTCTTTGGCACCGGTCACCGTAGGCGGCATGTCCTTCGCCAAGGACTGGATCCCGCAAATCTACATGAAAAGCAAGCTGCAGGCCAACCTGGCATTCTACGCCCACAAGGCGGTGGGGCGATCTGAGCCGCACCATGAGCCCGTGCCCACCGCGCTGAGGGGCCGGCTGACCTGGCTGATGCCAGCCACTGAGGCGTTCAATACTTTGCCGGTCGATTGCGACCACGCTCCTGAGATGATAGTGACCTATGACTGCTTCCCGAAGAACTCGCTTACCATAGCCGGCTTCCACCCGACCAAGACCCACTTCGTTGATCGCGGCCAGACATTTGACTGGATGTACATGGTGCTGGACCGGCAACGTCGGCTGGTGGGTGTTGAGCTGATGGCCATATCGCCGCGAACCCTGGCACCGTGGGTGATCGGCGATCCGCCGGCCGGCGGGCTGGTGGGGAAAATGGGACCCTATTATGACTTCATCAACATGAGGAATAACGCCAGCACTACACAGCGTGTCGAATACGGAATCGCTCCGGCGGGCAAGGGGGTGACGCTTATCCACACCGCGCTCTTCCGGGGAGAGGTTTGCCTCAACAACGTCCACTGGTACATGGCTGCGCCGTTTGCCCGGGCCTTGCTTGATATCGCCAGTTACCAGCACCGGGCTGGCCGGTGAGCGCGGTGGCCGCGGTCTCTTCGAGGGCTCAATTCAATTCCCAACCAGGCTTGCGAGCCGGCGCGCTTGCCGTGATGGTCATTGACTGATGACCGCCCGCTCGCTGCGTTTCCATGGATGGCTGGCAGCCTTGCTTTGCCTGGCTGTGGTGGCGCATGCCGGGCCGCTGATCGACACGGCGCTGGGGGTGCGATCCCTGACGGCGGAACAAGCGAAGGAGGGCCGCCCCGTGAGTCTGCGCGCTACCGTGGGCTTCATTGAAGCACCGGGCACCGTGTTCGTTCAGGACGCAACAGCAGGCACCTTCTTCCGCACCAAGGAGGCCCTGGGCGGAATGCGCGAAGGCGATGTCGTGGAAGTGCAGGGCAAGACCTTCCCCGGGTTGTACCTGCCCGGCATTGACGCGCAATCTTTTCAAATCCTCAGCCATGGTGCCGCACCGCAGGCCCGGCCCGCAACCTTTGATGATCTGGCTTCGGGACGGTTTCATTACCAGCGCGTAATCATCGAGGGCATCCTGCGATCCGTGGCAGCGCTGGATGAAAACCGAGCCCTGCTGCGTCTTGCCATGGGATCGCGGGTGGTCGAGGTGCGGATGGACCGGCCGCCCGCCGGGTATGAGCCATTGGTGGATACCGAGGTGAGGGTGTGCGGCCTGGCCGCCGGCGCGATCAATGATCTGCGCCAGCTGGTGCAGCCTTACTTACGGGTGAGCGGGTGGCAGGACGTGGTCGTGATCAAGGCGGGGCGGCCCGCCAGCGAAGCTCCGCTGATCTCGGCAGGCAGTCTGCTGCGCTTCAACACGACCGGGCTTTCCTGGCACCGGGTGCGGGTGTCAGGCGAGGTGCTCGCGGCGTTTGCCAATGGCCAGGTGTTTGTCCGCGATGCCTCCGGGGCGCTGGCTCTCCGGCTGGCAGTGCCACAATCGTTTTCGACCGGCGAACACATTGAGGTGCTGGGATTTCCCGAGATGGAACGTTTCAGCGCGATTCTGGAGGATGCGGCGTTGGTGGGTCGCGCGCCCGGCGATCCGCTGCAGCCTGTGGCGGTGACTATGAAGGAATTGCAAAAGGGCACTCATGACGCGGATCTGGTGACTCTCGCCGGCAGGGTGACAGACGTGTTCCGCACGGCGGATGGCGAAGCATTGCTGCTGTACGCGGGCGGCCGCAACATTCGCGCAACCATCATCGGGGGTGACGGTGTGTCTCCGGGTGTGGGGGCGGGCGTACAGGTCACGGGCATCTGCCGGGTGGAGTCGGTCACCGGCAAGGGCTTCAACTCACGGCCCGATACCATCAGCCTCTGGCTGCGCTCCGCCAATGACGTGCGCATTCTGTCCTCCCCCTCGTGGTGGACGGTGGAGCGCCTGCTGTCCGCTCTGGGCCTGCTGGCGCTTGTGGTGCTGGCGGCGGCTGTGTGGATCGTCATGCTGCGGCGGCAGGTGTCGCGGCAGACCGAGACGCTGCGCGGACGCATTCAACGCGAAGCAGCACTGGAGGAGCGGCAGCGCATCGCCCGGGAATTCCACGACACTCTGGAACAGGAACTCGCCGGCCTGTCTCTGCGCATGGATGCGGCGGCCACCCGTCCACTGGAGGACAAGGCGCGAGGCTTGCTGGCGGCGTCGCGCAGCCTGGTGTCGCGCATTCAAGCGGAAGCCCGCAATCTGGTGGCTGACTTGCGCGATGATTCTGCGTCCGCCCACGATCTTGCGACGGCCTTGCAGGAGCTCGTCCAACGCCATCCTTCCGAGGCGCCGGTCCTGCGCGTGGAGGCGGAGGGGATCTGCCCCACGCTGCCGCCGCATGTGGTGCATCACCTGCGCATGATCGCCCAGGAGGCCGTGACCAATGCCCTGAAGCATGCGCAGGCCAGTCACATCACGATCCGGCTGCAAGGCCTGCATGATCGCGTGCGCCTTGAGGTCAGTGATGACGGGCGCGGCTTTGATTCCCAGGCCGGGACCCAGGGCATGCCCGGCCACTTCGGCTGCATGGGCATCCGCGAGCGCTGTCAGAAGACCGGCGCGGAGGTTTGCTGGCACAGCGAACCCGGGCGCGGCACCACCATGACCGTGGAACTGATCTCCCCGCCTTCCACCTCATGAACCGCCCCCCCTTGATCACCGTGCTCATTATTGACGACCATTTTGTCGTCCGCAGCGGCGTCGCCGCCTCGCTGGAACTTGAGGACGACATCCGCATCGTGGCTGAAGCCGAGCGTGGCGAGCAGGCGGCGCTCCTGTTTGAGAAACATCAGCCAGCCCTTGTGCTGATGGACCTGCAACTGCCAGGCATTACCGGCGTGGAGGCCACCCGGCGGCTGCTCGAAAGCTGCCCCCAGGCGTGCGTGCTGATCTTTTCGACCTTCGCCCGGGATGAAGAAATCCAGGCGGCACTGCGTGCGGGGGCCACCGGCTATGTGCAGAAGTCCGCCTCGCGGGATGCGTTGCTCCGGGCGGTGCGCGATGTGGCGGCGGGCAGGCGCTCGCTGCCTGAGGACATCGAGAGCCGCCTGGCCGAACGTCTGGCGGAGCCCGAAATCACCGCCCGCGAGCGTGAGATTCTCGCGCTGGTGGCGCAGGGCAGGGCTAACAAAGAAATTGGTGCAATTCTCGGCATCGCGGAGGACACCGTGAAGCGTCATGTCAGCAGCATTCTCGACAAGCTGCGCGTCAACGACCGCGCCCAGGCCACAGCGGAGGCCATCCGGCGCGGCATTGTGGCGATGTGAAATTCATCGAAGGTCCCAGCGAGACTGCGCGCAGGAGAAGCCGCCCCTGCTTGCTCGCGACGAGTCCTAAATCTCGCCAAAGTGTTTTTCGCGCACGGCAACGATGGCATCAAGCATGCTGTCGGCTTCAGAGCGGACGGCGTGATCCAGGCTCGATGCGGCCCGGTTGTAACGGCGGTAAAGAAGCTTCAGGTGGTCGCGGATCTGTTCCTTGCCCATCTTGGCATCGATGCCCAGCAGGTCTTCCGCGGTTTGGTTTTGCGCCGGGGCAGTCGTCCTGGCGGGAGCAGCGGCAGACGTGTCTGCCGGTGGCCGAGCAAGGGGCTTTCTGGTGGCGGGCGCGGAGGGCTGCGACTGCCTGCCCAGGGACTTGGAAATGGATAGAAGAACCTTTTTGAACATGGAGGGTGGACGGGATTCGCGGTTTACTCGATACGCATCGCCTTGAGGTAGCTGCCACGGCGCTGCAATTCGTCGTCCGAAAGCACTCCCGCCCCCTTGTAGGTGAGGGCGACTTCGCGTGAACGCCCAGATTGCTTGTCCACGACCAAAGCGCGCACACGCTGGTTCTCATCGTAACTGAAGGTGACGGTGACTTCACAGCCTTTGGGGCGGTTCGGCGGCACTTCCAGGGTGATGCGGCCGATGACATCGACAAACCTGGGATCACTGTCCTCGCCTTGCGTGACATCGACTTCAATGACGCGCTCGTTGTCCTCGCTGGTCACATACATCTGCGTGCACGAGCAGGGGATGGGCGTGTTCTTCGGGATGACGATCGAGTTCTGCACCTTCTCTTCGCCCGTGGCGGCGTTGTACACCATGGCCAGGGTGCCGTAGCTTTGGTTGCACACTTCTGATATGCGGCCGGACTTCCGGGCGAACAAGGCTGCGCCCAGCGCCACGCATTCGTCCACATTGCCGCAAGTTTTCGGGGGCGTGCCGAAATGCTTTTCCAGCATCTGCCTGACTTTGGGTATGCGGGTCGAACCGCCGACAAGCACGACATGCTCGATGTCGCCCACTTTCAGCATGGCCGAATCGAGGGCCTGCTCCACCAGCATCACGGCGCGGGTCATCATCCGCCGGATGAGGTTTTCAAACGTTTCCCGGCTCAGGTCGATGCGGGCCAGACCGCTGGCGTCGTTGCCGACGGTGTCGCTCACCCGTTGCAGTTTGGAGAGCATCTTCTTTGCGTCTTCGGACGCCTGCAGGGCCCGCCGGCGCTGGCGTTCATCGTTATAGAGCGGGGCCTTGACCTGCTTCTGGTACTGCTCGTCATAGGCAGCAAGCAGGAGGTCGTCGAAATTGCTGCCGCCCAGGTGGCGCGCTCCTTCGCTGGTGAGAATGCGGATGTTGTCGCCATCCACCTCCAGGATCGTGGTGTCGAGCGTGCCGCCGCCCAGGTCAAACACCAGGATGCGGCCCTGCACGCCCTGGCTGTGGGCATAGTACACGGCGGCGGCAGTGGGCTCATTGACCAGCCGGCGGACCTTCAGGCCGGCCATTTCAGCGGCGGCGATGGTGCTTTTGCGCGCCAGTTCATTGAAATTCGCGGGCACCGTGATCACCACCTCGGTGATGTCGCCGACGATCTTGGAACAGTCGCGCTTGAGCTTGGCCAGGATCAGCGCCGAGATTTCGGACGGCGTCCACTCCCTGCCATCCATGGTGACGAGGTATTCCGGGTCGTCCATGTGGCGTTTGATCTGGAAGACGGTGCGGTCCGGATCACCGCCATCACGGGCGGCCGCGCCGACCAGCTTGATGTCTTCATGCGCATCAAAATAAACCACCGAGGGGGTTAAGCGCTCCCCATCAGAATTCGGGACGATCTCTGGATTGCCATCGGGTTTGAGGTAGGCCAGGCCTGAGAGGGTGGTTCCAAGATCGATTCCAACGTATTCAACCATCATGGGTAAGGGAGGGGGGCGGACGGAAAGCGGGGTTTTTACAGGCTGGTGGTCGTGACTTCAACTTTTCGCAGGACGACCTCACGCCCTGCGGCAGGGGTGTAAATAAAGCCCGGACGGCACGTGGCAACGACTTTCGGTCTGCCATCGCCCGGCTGGCTCTCGATCACGGCGATGCGCTGGCGCAGCTCAACATCAATTTCGGTGCCAGCATCGACATCGAACTCGGTCACACCGTGCTGGTGCATGATGTCTTCAAACGAGGCGCGCAATGTGCGCAGCTGTTGCTCCATGGTGCCGTCGCCCGTGCCCGCGCACCGCTGGATAAGGATGTCGATGAGGTCGATGCGCTTGATCAGGTCGTTGGCGAACATCATCACCGTGGCCTCGTCCGTGTTCAGACCGAGGCGCATGATCTCGTGCTTCTCTTCCAGTTCCTCCAACTGGCCGCGCACGCGCTCTTCCACCTTTCCCCACGTGTCGGCCCTGGCCCCGGCCTCGTGCAGATCCACGCAGCGCTGCTCCAGGCTGGCATGCTCTTTGCAGGCGGCCTCGGCCGCAGCCTGGGCTTGACGCTCGCGGCGCTGAAGCTCATGGATGCGCGCCCGGGCTTCTTCCTGCCGCTTCTGCTGCTCCTCCTCAAACTTTGCCCGCTCCTCTTCAAACTTCGCCCGCTCTTTTTTGAGCGCCTCCATGCGCTGTTTTTCGCGAACAGAGGTCTCCTGGATCGTGTTGATCTTGGCCTGCAACGCCAGTTCCTGCTCGGCGGCGCTGCGCACAAGCTGTTGCGTCTCCAGGTGCAGTGATTCGAGTGATTTCAACGCGTCGGCAATGGTGGATGCTTTGCCGCCCGTGAGGGTGATGTTGAGCAGTTCCTGTTCGGTGGCCCGGACTTTCTCCTCCATCATGGCCAGGTCCTTTTCCGCATTGAGCAGGTCCTCCCGTCTGGCAGACATTATCTGGTGCAGGCGCTCTGTTTCGGCCTTGAGTTCACTGACTTGGTGGCCGCGTGAATTCTGTTCGGACTCGAAGCCTGCCGCTTCCTGCCGGGCTGTTTCTGTGATTTTGTGCTGCATTTCCAGATCTGTGTGCAATTTGGCCAGTGCCGCTTCGGCAATGCGGGCACCCTCCTGAGCGGCTTTGAGGCGCTGCGTTTCGCGATCGACATCGGTTTGGAGGCTCTGCAGGCCCTCTTCACGGATACGCGCGTCCTCGGCAAGATCCTGGACCTGGGACTCAAGTTCTCGGGCACGGCTTGCAAGTTCTCGGGCACGGCATGCGCTCGCCTCATTGTCGGCGCTGAGGATTGTGACGGTGCGCTGCATTTCGTCGCGCTGTGCCACCAGCCGGGCCAGGGCGGCGCTGGCGGCGGCTGTTTCCGCCTTGAGCTCTGGCATCTCCTTTTTGAGGCGCTTCTCTTCGGCGCACGCGTGCTCGATGGCGGCCTCGGCCTCGGCGAGCTCCTTCTGCCGCTCCGCCAGCTTGGATTCGGTCCCGGCAAACTCCTTCGCCAGGGTGGCGAGTTTCGCCGCTGCTTCGGCCTGTGCCACTTCGGTTTGCGAAGCCCTGGCCGTGGCTTCTTCCTGCTGCTTGGCGAGCAATTGCAACAGCTTGTGCTGGGCGGTGCCACGCTCGTTGAGCTGCTCAAGGTAGTGCTCCTGATCGCGGTGCTGCGCGGTGAGATTGAGTATGGCGGTGGCGACGGCATTCCTTTGCGCCTCCAGTGCGGAGCGCTGCTGTTCCACGGCTGTCAGTCCTTCACCAGCGGCCTTCAGCTTGGTGTCCGCGGACGAGATTTCAGTGAACTTGCGGGTGATGTCGGCCTCGCGTGCTGTCAGCGTTTTTAACCGGCCTTCGACCTCGCTGAGTTCCTTTTGGCGCTCGGACACGGCCTTGGCAAGCTCGGCCTCCCGGGTCTTCCGCCGGGCTTCGAGCTCGGCTGCCTCCTGGCGCCCTCGCTCGAGTTTTTGCGCCTCCGCAGCGGTGGCTTTCCTGATCTCCTCGATGTCTCCGAGAGCCGCCTTTTGCGCTTGCAGGGCCTTCAATTCTGCGGCTGCGGACTGCACTGACCGGGTGACGTCTGCAAGCGTGGCTTCAGCTGCTGCGGCTTCCTTCCGTTGCGCGTCGCGCTGGTCGGTGAGGGCGGCGATTTCGAAACTCAGAGTCTTGCCTTCAAGTTCTTCCGCAGGCTTCGGAGCCTGCGCAGGTGGAAGTACACCGGCGATGACCACCCGCGCAGTTTCGCGACTGGCTTCAGGATCAGGCTTACGGAGCGGCGGGGAGGCCAGGGGACTCGTGCGGGTGGAATCCAACGGCACGCCCTCGGTGTCGCCGCGCCGCCCATCCTCGCGTGGCGCCGGGCTCTTGCTGCCGGATGCTGGACCGGGCGTTGCACCGCTGGGCGCAATGTCTTTTGGAGCGCGGTCGCGAAAGCGTGAGTCGAGCTGGCCAAACTGAATGCGGTCATCGTTTTTCACGAGGGACCGCTCGATGCGCCTGCCGTTGACGAAGGTGCCGTTGGATGACTTCAGGTCCACCACCTCATAGCCGCCATCGGGCTGGCGGTTGAATTGGGCGTGAAAACCGGAGATGTGGCCGCTGTCGATGACGATGTCGTTCCCGGAGTCGCGGCCAATGGAGAGCTTGTCTTCCAGAAGATCGAAGACAAACTCATTACCATCGTTGAGATTAAACGCTAAATAAGGCATGCCGCAGGCCGGGACAGGGACCAATACCCATTCGAGATGATAAAAATAGTGGTGGAAGGGCTTTGAATCAAACTTAATAAAGCCGGATTGCTCCAGCCGCCACAGGACGGTTGCATGGCAGGGACCGCGCCCGGTGGGCAGCGAACACTTTTTGAGTTATGATGAAAAACCGCTTCTTTGGCAGGCCCTGGCTTTGCTTAGTCCTGTCGGCCTGCCTGCCCGCCCTGGCGGCTCCTCCAGCCCCTGCCGGTCGTCACCTGAGCGCGGCCCAGGTGGATAAGATTGGCCGCCGGATCTGGCAAAATGAGTGTGACGGTACCGTGAAGGGACTGACGAGCTGGAATCAGGGCGAGGACTTTGCGTCGCTCGGAATCGGTCATTTCATCTGGTATCCCAAGGGGGGGCACGGCCCGTTCGAGGAGAGTTTTCCGCCTTTGGTAAGCTACCTTCGGCAACGCGATGCCGTCGTGCCGGAGTGGCTTGCCAAGGCCTCCTCCTGCCCATGGCCCACGCGTGCCGCTTTCCTTCAAGACGCCGATTCACCTCGCCAGAGGGACTTGCGCAAGCTGCTGGCGTCGACCGTGCGCGTGCAGACCGAATACATCATCGCCCGGCTCAACAGTGCCGTGCCCAAGCTCATTGCGGCCGGCGGCAAGCCAGTACGGCAATCCTATGCCGCGCTCGCGCAATCACCGGAGGGCTTGTTCGCGATGATCGACTACATTAATTTCAAGGGCGATGGGATGAACAAAAATGAACGTTACAAGGGCGAGGGATGGGGGCTTGCCCAGGTCCTGGCGGACATGCGCGGCACTGATGCCGCAGCTTTTGCCGAAGCCGCGAAACGCGTGCTCGCCCGGCGCGTGAGCAATTCACCGCCCGCGCGCGGCGAACAGCGCTGGCTGCCCGGCTGGAGCAACCGTTGCTCGGGCTACATGCGACCGCTGTAAGGAGGGCAAAAAATGAACCACGCCGGGTTCTCCCCTGGCTTTGGGGTTGAGCATCGCCTCATCTGAGCGCACAGTGATCATTGTGACACACTGCTTGCTGAAATCCTTCCTGACTCACGCTGGCCCGGGCGTACCCGTTGCACCCGCGAAGCCTCGGGTCCAGCCCCCCGTCAAGCCACAGCCCGCACCGCTGCCGCCGGAACCACTCTGGCACGTGATCCTGCTCAACGATGACCTCCATTCCTTTGAGTACGTGATCGAGATGCTACATGCCGTGTTCGGCTATGATCTGGAAAAGGGCTATCGCATGGCCCGGGAGGTGGATCAGAATGGCCGCGTCATTGTCGCCACCGTTCACAAGGAACTCGCCGAACTGCGCCTGGAGCAGATTCTGGAATACGGCCCGGATCGCAGCATGCCGGAGAGCCCGGGCTCGATGCAGGCCGAGATACAACCCGCTGCTTGATCCAAGCATTGTCTTGGCAGGAACTGCCTGGCCCGGCGTCGTCGGTGCAGAGGCTCAACCGTCCTGACCGTTTAGAAATTCCACCACGCGGTGCTCGAACCAAGGCATCCCGTGCAGCGCATCAATGAAGCCTACGTGCCCGCCTGATGGCGGAGCCTCAAAGAGGAAGAACGGGCTTTCCGCAGCCTCATCAAAGGGCATGGATTGAGAGGTGAGAAAGGGGTCGTTGCAGGCATTTAGCAGCAGGGCCGGCACCGTGATGCTGTGCAGGAATTGCCGTGCGCTGCATTTGGCATAGTAGTCGTCAGCGCCTTCGAAGCCATGCAGGGGGGCAGTGAAGCGTTCATCAAATTGATGCAGCGTGCGCACTTGATCCAGGCCGCTGATGTCGATCCGGCCTGGGAACTGGCGCGATTTGGAGGCGACCCTGGCCAGCATCGGCACGAGGAAACGGCGCTGGTAGAAGCGGTTCTGCCAGAATTGGTCCAGAACCTCGGCGGTGGCACGCAAATTCACCGGCACGGAGACGCACGCGGCCCTCAGGATGGCGGGATGTGGCTTTGCTTCGCCGAGGTATTTCAGCGTCACGCTGCCGCCCAGGCTGAAGCCGATGAGCGAGATGGCAGGGTACTGCCGGGCAGCGTGCTCGATCACGTGCTGCAAATCGCCCGATTCGCCGCTGTGGTAATAGCGCGGCAGGCGATTGGCCTCCTCGCTGCAGCTGCGCATGTTCCAGGCCAGCACGTCCCAGCCGGCCTTGTTCATCGCCTTGGTGGTACCGCGAATATAACCTGCCGAAGAATTGCCTTCCAAACCGTGCGAAAGGATCGCCAGGCGTGAGTGTCCTTTGCGCTGCCAGTCGAGGTCGAGGAAATCGCCATCCGGAAGTTCCAGCCGCTCACGGCTGAATCCTGCGGCAGGGCGGCTGATCAGCGAGCCCAGGATGGTTTGCACATGACCGTTGGACAGCAGGTACGGCGGGCAAAAGCGGGAGGGGACGATGGGCATTGGCGTGCAAGCGCGGAGGGCGGGAGCCTGACTGGAAAGGGGACCTTAACCGCAAAGAACGCAAAAATCGCAAAAGAATGGTGAAGGGTATCGGTTTTCACGGCGGATGGACCACAGGGTTCGGGGCTGGTTATGCCCATCGCGCATCACGTTCAGGGACAATCCACAATCCGAAATCCGCAATCCGAAATTCCTATTCCCCCGCTGCCTCCGTGGTCACCGTGCCGGCCTTCTTGTTGATCGCCTGTTCCAGGGCACGCCAGGCGAGCATCGCGCACTTCACGCGCTGAGGGAAGTGTTGCACGCCTTCCAGCAGCGTCAGTTCGCCCAGTTCTTCCTCGGCCTCCGGCTGGCGGTCCTGGCCGGTGACGATGCCGCGAAAGACACTGCCCATCTGCGTGGCTTCATCGCTCGACTTGCCTTTGATCTTCCGGGTCATCATGGATGCGGAAGCCTGGCTGATGGCGCAGCCCTGGCCCGAAAACTTGATGTCTTCCACCGTGCCGTCGCCACTAAACTTCACGAACACGTCGATCTCGTCGCCGCAGGACGGGTTGTCGCCATGGACATGCACGCAGCCGTCCCCGTGCAGCTCGCCGAAGTTCCTCGGCTTGCGGCTGTGGTCGAGGATCACGCTTTGATAAAGTTCGCGGAGTTCGTCGTTCATGGAGCAAAGAAGGCGTGCGCGGCCTGGAGGATCTCGATCATGCGGTCAATCTCCTCACGGGTGTTGTAGAAATAAAAGCTGGCGCGGGTGGTGCTGGGCACTTTGAACTTACGCATGAGCGGCTGGGTGCAGTGGTGGCCGCCGCGCAGGGCCAGACCGAAACTATTGGCATAGGTCGTGAGGTCGTGGGCGTGCGCGCCTTCAAGCGTGAAGGCCACGAGTGCACCGCGATTGGCGCGGGGACCGAAGATGCGCAGCCCCTTGACCTCGTCCATGCGCTGGAGGGCGTATTGGGTGAGTTCGGAGTCATGCTGGAAGATGTGTTCACGTCCCAGCGCCTCCAGGTAATCAATGGCCTCGCCGAGCACGATGGCCCCGGAAATGTCAGGTGTGCCGGCTTCGAAACGTGCCGGGCCGTCCTTGTAAACGCTGCTGTCGAGCTGCACGCGTACGATCATCTCGCCCCCGCCTTGCCACGGCGGCATGTCGGCCAGCACGGAGGCACGAGCATACAGCGCGCCTATGCCGGTGGGTCCGCACATCTTGTGGCCTGAGAAGGCGTAAAAATCGCAGTCCAGGTCGCTCACGTTGACCGGCATGTGGCCAGCGCTCTGGGCTCCGTCCAGCAGGGTGGTCGCCCCCACGGCCTTCGCCTTGGCGATGAGTTCCTTGGCGGGGTTGATGGTGCCCACCGAGTTCGAGACATGCACAAAGGCAAACAATTTCACCTGCTCGGTGAGCAGGGCGTCCACCTGGTCCAGATCGAGCTCGGCGTCATCAGTCACCGGTATATGCTTCAGCGTGGCGCCGGTCTGCTGGGCGAGCAGTTGCCAGGGCACCAAGTTGCTGTGGTGCTCCATCTCCGTGACCAGGATGACATCGCCCGCCTTCACATTGGCGCGGCCCCAGCTTTGCGCGACGAGGTTGATGCCCTCTGTCGTGCCGCGGGTGAAAATGATTTCCTCCTCGCCCGCACCCAGGTACTGGGCAACTTTGCGGCGCGATTCCTCATACGCATGAGTCGAGCGGCCGCTCAACTCGTGCAGGCCGCGGTGCACGTTGGCATTGTCCCGCTCATAATAGCCCACCAGCGCCTCGATCACATTTCGGGGCTTCTGCGAGGTTGCCGCGCTGTCGAAGTAGATCAGCGGGTGACCGTAGATTTCCTGTTGCAGGATGGGGAAATCTTGGCGGATGGAGGTCCAGTCAATGGTCATGAGGGGCGGGAAGTGCGGAACTGCTCAGTGCTTAGTGCGAAGTGGGGAGTAGGAAAGTAAAAAGTGCTCCGTCATGAATGATACGTGCCGGACGCTTGACGGGGCGGTGTCCTCTGTGAACTTCCGACTTCGCACTCCAGCACTCCCGGCTCCGCCTCAAACAATTCGCAATTCGAAATTCCCACGCCCTCCCATGACCCCCACCTCCCTTGACCGCCTTCGCAGCGCCATTCGTGACGTGCCGGACTTCCCCGAGCCGGGGATCTTGTTCAAAGATATCACTCCGGTGCTTGCGCACCCGGAGTTGATCAAGCTGGCGATCGACGGCATGGAGGCTGCCTTGGATGGCCAGAAGGTGGACAAGGTGGTGGGCATCGACGCCCGCGGCTTCATTTTCGGCGCGCTGCTGGCAGCGCGTTTGGGTGCAGGGTTTGTGCCGGCCCGTAAGAAGGGCAAGCTGCCCTGGCGCACTCTTGGCATCGATTATGCACTGGAGTATGGGACGAACTCCATCGAACTCCATCAAGACGCCATCGCTCCCGGGGAGCGCGTGGTGCTGGCGGATGACCTGCTGGCCACCGGCGGCACCGCCGCCGCTGTCCTGGCACTCATGACGCAGTTGCAGGCCGACATTGTTGCCAGTGTGTTCTTCATCGAGCTGGCTTCGCTGAAAGGGCGTGATAAGCTCGCTGGTTTCGGCCCCATCCATGCCGTGCTTACGTATTGACCGATTTTCATGCGCTATTCCAAACCGATTTTCCCCCATGGCCAGGAACCTTCCACCCGCGCCGAAATGCTGCGCGGCTATAAAGCCTTTCTGAAGCTGGAAGAAGCACTCATTTTCCGCAAGCACAGGAACACCAAGGAAGGGCTGCGCATCTGCCAGGAGCGTACGGAATTCATCGATCACGTCCTCAAGAACGTGTGGAAAGACCTGCCCGGCCTGATGGATCCGCCGTTGACGACGAGTCCGCCCGTCTGCCTCATGGCCACCGGCGGCTATGCCCGTGGCATCATGAACCGGCACAGCGACATCGACCTGAATTTCCTGGCCGCGGGCAACACCCTGAAACTGAAGCCGGCGGTGGCGCAGTTCATCGGCGCCTTCAATTTGTTCCTCACCGACCTGGGCTTCAAGGTGGGCCACGTCACTGACTGTGTGGGAGGCCGCATCAGGCAGGCCAACGAGGACAACCTGACGAAGACCGCCCTTGTCGTCACCCGCTATTTGATTGGTGCCACCGAGCCCTATGAGCAACTGCAGGCGCGCTTCGTCAAGGAGTGCATCGCCGGGCAGGAGGTCAAGTTCCTGCACACGCAGCTCGATGAACTCGTGCGCCGGCATGAGAAGCAGGAGAACACCCCCTTCGTCCAGCAGCCCGACGTGAAGGAGGGCTGCGGCGGCCTGCGCGACTATCAGAATCTCGTGTGGGTGACCTTTGCCAAGCTGCGCATCACTGACTTGAGCGCCCTGCAAGGCCTGAAACTGCTCGACAAGCGCAGCTGGAACGAACTCAGCCGCGCGCATGACTTCATCCTGCGCGTGCGCAACGAGATGCATTATCACGAGCATCGCGCCCAGGACCGCCTGGGCCTGAAGCTGCAGGGTCCCGTGGCAACCAAGCTGGGCTACAAGGGCGCGCGCATGATCGAGCGCATCGAGGCCTTCATGCACGATTACTACGTCCATGCGCGCAACGTGCTGCGCCAGTCCAGCAAGCTCATGGACAGGTTCAATATCGCGGTCATGGACCAGGGCGACACCAAATCCCTCGCCGCGAGCATCATTGGCAAGTTTCGCCAGGGGCTGGGCAAGGGGGCCATCAAGGAAAAACAGGAGCATTTTGACGGCTTCCATTCCAAGCACGGTCGCGTCTTCGCGGATCATGACCAGATCTTCAATGAAGACCCGCACCGGCTGATGCGCCTCTTCATGCACACCCAGCAGCGGCATCTGCGGCTGTCGCCCGACTTGTTCGACCTCGTGTGCAACACCTCACTGGTAAGCACGGTCTTCAAGTATAATAAAGAAGTGCGTGAAACTTTCCTGGGCCTGCTCGAACACAAGGGCGATGTCGCCCGTGTGCTGCGCCAGATGCACCGCTGCGACTTCCTGGGCAAGTATCTGCCGGAATTCGGCGCGCTCACCTGCCGCGTGCAGCATGAGTTCTTCCACAGCTACACGGCCGACGAGCACACCCTGCGCTGCATCGACCATCTCGACGAGCTGGCCGGCAAGTCGGAGAAGGGCCTTGAGTTCTACCAGCAGCTGTTCCGCGAAATTCTTGATCCCTCCGTGCTTTATCTCGCGATGATCATGCATGACACGGGCCGCGCCGCGAACAAGGCCACGCACTCGGATGAGAGCACCATGCTTGCTGACAAGGTGTGCCGCCGCCTCCAGATCAAGGGCGAACGGCGCAACCAGCTCCTCTTCCTGGTGGATAACCACCTCATCATGTACATGACCGCCACCAAGAAGAATCCGGATGATCCGGAGGTCATCAGGGAGTTCGCCGGGATCGTGAAAACCCGCTCCAACCTCGATGTGCTCACCATCATGACCATGGCCGACGTCAAAGGCGTCGGCGGCAACGCGTTCACCGGTTTCAAGGATGCCTCGCTGCGCGGTCTCTATTACAACACGGTGCGCTTCTTCGATGCCCCGGCGGACTTCATGAAGCGCGCCACCGTGCCGCTGGATGATCTCAAGGACAAGGTGATGGGCGAGCTCGGCAAAGGCTATGCGGCGGAAGTGGATGCACACTTCGCGAACATGCCGCGCGCCTACTTTAACTTCCGCAAGCCTTCCACCATTGCCAACCACCTGCGGCAGTTCCGCATCTTCTTTGAGCAGCTGGCCGCCGCCGATGACGACATCGCGCTTATGCCGGTGATGCGCTGGGAGGACAAGCCCGCCGAAGGCTGCTCCAAGCTCGCGGTATGCGGCTGGGACCGGCATCTGCTGCTCGCCCGCGTGGCCGGGGCGCTGGCGGCCGAAAGCCTCAGCATCATCAGCGCGGACTTTTACCAGCGCACCGATCATCTGGTGCTTGACGTGTTCCGTGTCAGCACCACGAACTTTGAGCCCGTCACCGGCGAGAGCACCCGCAGGCGCGTGCAGAAATCCGTGCATGACGCATTGCGCACGGAAGAGTTTGATTTCAGCAGCCGCATCGCGGCCCGCCGCAAACCAGTGCCCGGACTGGCCGAAATAGAGGCGGAGATCCCCCAGTGGGTGTATCTCAACAACAACATCTCTCCGGATCACACCGTCGTTGAGTTGCAGGCCATCGACCGCATCGGCCTGCTCTACGACGTCTTCATGGTAATCGGCCGGTTCGGCTTCAGCGTGACCCACGCCCGCATTGGCACGGAGAAGGGCGTGGCGGTGGATGCGATTTACATCCAGGACGTGACCGGCACCAAAATCACCGACAGGAACACCTGCGCCCAGCTCAGGCTGCAACTGGAATCCACTGTGCTGGGAAAGGGGGAGCGCTGAAGTTGAGTTAACCGCAAAGAACGCAAGGGCGGGCTTCGCCAGAACAGTTCTAAGGGGAAGTCTGGTTTGCGCCGCGTGCTGGGTAGGGCGCGTTGTCCCAACGCGCCGTCATAGCAGGCCGAGGGGCTTGGTTTCCAGGGTGGGTTCGTCAATGAACCCGTGACCCCGCAACAACGGCGGTCTGGGACAAGCTGCCCTACCCTTGCACCCGGCTCCGTAAGCGTTTACTTTCCGATGAGAACGCAAGGGCGGGCGCTTGTGCGCCATTCCGGCGCGTCAAAAGCGCCGTAGGCTGTATTCGAGCCAGCCCAGCGTTTCGCGCAGCGAGGAGTAAAAGTCGCGCCATTCAAACAGCCTCGCATGGGCGGTATAGATGGGCGACAGCCCGCATCGCTGCAATGCCAGCCGCGACCTAGGCAGGTGGAAGTACTGTGAGACCACCAGCACGCTGGTGAAGTGCTTCAACTTCGCGATCGTGCGAGTGTTTTGGGCGCTGGCAAAGGTGGTGTCGCCGTGGCCGTCGAGGAGCACATGGTCGGCCGGCATACCTTGTGCCACCAGGTAGTCGCGCATCACCACTGCTTCATCGAAGCCCTCCTTGCCCAGGCCGCCGCTGACGATGATCCATGGAAAATACCCTGCCCGATATAGCTCGGCGGTGCGATCCAGCCGGGCCTGCAACCGCACGGAGGGCCTGCCATTGAGTTCCACTTTGCTGCCAAGCACGAGGCCCACATCGGCGTGCCCCAGCCTGTCCACCAGCCCGTCTCCCACCAGCCAAGCGGTGGCGAGCAGGTAAAGCGCTGGAACCGCCAGAAGTGCGATGAACAGGCGGCGTTTCATGAGACGAGGCATAGGAAGATTAACCGCAAGGAACGCAAAGATCGCAAGGGTTGGTCCTGGGTGTTTGAGGTGCTTGGGGACGGAGCGGGCTTGGGTGTCTGAGATGCCACGGGTTTTTGGACCAAAAGTGATTTAGTTTAGGAGGGCGATTTCGCTCTCGAAGCGGTTGGGGGTTCGGTAGTTCAGGGACGAGTGCAGGCGTTGAGTGTTATAGTAGCAGTCG
>Ga0209697_10000278_pt1 | contig 83612 bp, 66 predicted proteins | sample AliMusrvi5mmetaG_FD_184115 | JGI IMG/M metagenome (GOLD analysis project Ga0209697, IMG submission 184115) | Freshwater lake bacterial and archeal communities from Alinen Mustajarvi, Finland, to study Microbial Dark Matter (Phase II) - Alinen... | ecosystem: Environmental > Aquatic > Freshwater...
GTCGATACGATGCTGGCGTTGGGCGGCATCCGCAAATTGCTTGACGAGATATATCAGCATTACGGATGGCAAAAAATGTGCGTCATGCCTGCGGGGCAAGGGCTACCGCTGATGGCCCGTGGCGTTGCTGGGCTGCGTCCTGGCGTGGGTGACGAGCTATCAGCGTGGGGCGATGCTCTAAGGCCGTCTGATGCCATTGTTGGTGATATGGTGGCAAGTCTTGCGGCATGGGTGCGAAGGGCAGAAACCAAGCCTTGCGCGCCGGTGGTTGTGGCCGGTCCTTGGTCCGAACCTGATAGTCCAAGTCGATGGGCTAAGGTTTTTCGAGTTAGCCCAAAAACATTCAAACGGCATGTCGAGACCGGGGCAATTCTTGCCAAAAAGTTGTCCGACAGAAGCTATCAAGTGGCCGTTGCTGCCCTGCCTAGTGGCCGCAAGTGACCGCATGTGGCCACAAGTGGACAGTATACCCTAAGTGCGATTCCCACCCGCTAAAAAGCGGGTTTAATGGGAATCATGGATACAACACTTCTCACTGATTCGGAAGCGGCCGACTATCTGCGGCTGACACCTCGGCAAGTTGCGAAGCTTGCAAAAAAGGGTATCCTTCCGACCGTCAATCTACCCGGCGGTGAAACCCGCTTTGACCCAGACGATTTGCGTCAATGGGTTGAATCTCGCAAGCAACCAGCGACAGGGGAGGTGTCACCATGACCACCCCTGCAAAGCCCGCTGAGCGCGTTCCCTGCGTCGTTCGTGACGGGGAATTGTATTCCCTGCAAGAACTGCGTCTGCGTCTGCAATGGCAAGAACACGCGATGCGGCAAGCACGTGTGGCCGGTCTCAAAACAATTCTCTTCGGTAGCAAGAAGTATTGCTTGGGTTCCGACGTGCTGGAATTCTTTGAACGATTGAAAACCAAGCAGGGGGGCACGCCATGAATACAGAAACAAGCGTTTCCCTACAAAGTCTCGCCCAAAGCTATCTTGCGGGTGGAATATCGTTGGTCCCGATTGACCACACAAGCAAGCTACCGGCATTTGGTATGCTGCCCGATGGCAAGTGGGGCCATTTACAGACCGAAGCGGCGAGTTCCGAGACCGTTGACCGATGGTTTGCCCGTGGCTGCAAAAGCGTTGCGGCGATAGGGGGCTTGGTTTCTGGCGGTCTCTTAATCATCGACTTCGACATCTACGAATTCTTTGAACGATGGTTTGAATTAGTTGCACCCCTAGCGGAAGGCGTTTGCGTCCAGAAGACCGGCAGAGAGGGTGGCGGCTTTCAAGTCTACCTTCGATGTCCCGAGCCGGGCACCAGCGACAAGCTGGCATGGGTTGCCGACGAGGGCCAGAAAGACGGCCGGAAATGTGCGATTGAGACCAAAGCGGAAGGCGGTTATGCAGTCCTTCCCGGCAGTCTACACCCAAGCGGCCGTCTCTACGAGTGCATCAGCGGCGACTTTTCGGAAATTGGCACCGTGCCCCAGGAGGTTGCCGACCGACTGCTTGAAGCGGCCCGAAGCTTGGACGAAGAGCCGTTGACACGCAAGCAGAAAGAAGCGGCGGCGTCCAGTGATTCCACTACGGAAAAGCTACGGCGACTTAAAGAGGAGGTGGCAGAACGGAACGGCAAGACTTGCGAGAAAAACCGAGCTGAGTCTAACGGCCAAGCAAGCGTCATTGACGAGTACAACAAGCAAGTGACCATTGAAGCGGAGTTGCTTGCCCGTGGCTACACGAAGTCCGGCGATAAGTTCAAACGTCCTGGCGGGGTCCATGCCAGCGTAACTATCAAAGAAGGGCGGTCGTTTCATCATTCGACAAACGACGCCCTTTGCGACGAATACTGGCACCGAAGCTTCGACGTTTTTTGTGCCCTGGAGCACGATGGCAAGTGCGGGGAGGCGGTCAAGGCGGCGGCCGCCCATTTAGGCATAACCAACACCAAAGCCTCTACAACAAAGCCCCAGGCGTTTCCGGGGGGTACGGCGGGCGATGGCAATGAGCCGTTGCCATTTACGCAATTACTGACGGGGGCGGAATTGTTGGGCCTTGACCTACGCCAAACCTTTCTAATCAAAGGCGTCTTGGCCGTGCGGCAACCCATGATTGTTGGCGGCCGGTCCAAGACCCTGAAGACTTCCATTGGCGGTGTTGACTTGACTGTAAGCCTTGGAAGCGGCACCCCGTTTTTGGGAAGGTTTGATTCTCAGAAAGTGGTTGTCGGTTTCTGGTCCGGCGAATCAGGGGCGGCAACCATCCGAGAAACGGCCAAGCGAGTTGCGGCGGCCCGTGGGGTAGACCTTGCCAAGACCTTGACCCATTGGAATTTCGACCTACCGAAGTTATGCAACCTGATTCACCTGGATGCCCTTGGAGCGACAATCAAAAAATACGGTATTGAAGTTGCAATTATCGACCCGTTGTACTTGGCCCTTATGTCACCCGAGACGGCCAGCGGGGCAAGCAATATCTTCTTAATGGGGTCTCTGTTACAAGGGCTGACCAAGCTAGGGCAGAAGACGAATTGCACGATTGTCTTGCTTCACCACTTCCGTAAGGGCGGGGCACCGAATGAAGATGAACCGGCCGGGTTGGAAGAACTATCCCAAAGCGGCGTTGCCGAATGGGCACGGCAATGGATGCTATTTCAGCGGCGTTGCCCGTATCGAGACGATGGCAACCATGCCCTTTGGATGCGTTGCGGGGGGTCTGCCGGTCATTCGTCCCTATGGGGCGTGAATATCGACGAAGGCACCATCGACCCCGACACGGGCGAAGGGCGGCGTTGGGATGTCTCTGTTAGTCCTCATGCCGATGCCCGACAGGAGGCCCAGCAAGACAAAGAGAATCGCAAGGCGGCCGAACAAGAGAAGCGAGAGGCTGGGTTTCGGGATAGGTTGCTTTCTGTCCTGAAGACGGTCCCCGATGGCGAGACCGAACGGGCATTGTCTAAAGCGACCGGATTAAGCACGGCCAATTTCGGCAAAACAATCTTTGTCCTGATTCAAGAAGGTCGGGCAGTCATGACCAAAATAACCAAGAACGGGGCTACCTACGATGGTTACAAACCGACCGGAAAGTAAGCACGATGCTACGGATGCTACGGATGCTATGGGTGCTACCGGTAGCACCAGTAGCGGGCGGTGCTACGGCCCCTATTACTATAGGGCCGGTAGCACCACCCCTTGGCACCGACAGAAAGTAGGAAACGAAGAATGAAGAAGAGCCAAAAAACCAAGCCAGACCGAAGCGATGCGGCCGCCCAGCGATGGATGCGGGCGCATTGCCGGATGCCGTCCCTGCCCGAGCCGCCGGGCGGGGTGCGGAAACTATCTGCGGCCGAATGGAAGGAAGAAAGATTATGAATTTCAAGTTGTGTCCAAAATGTCGGGCGGTAATCGACAATGCAGACAAAGTTGCCCTTTTAGAGCATTACGCTTTTAAGGACGTGCTTCATTTCACCCAGTACGACGGCTGGATTGATTATCCGCCGGGTGATTGTGTTATGACCCCAGACGAAGAGGGCGACGTTGTTATGTCAACGAGTGCATGGGAATTGCGCAGCGGGGTTCCCGTGCGGGTTCATATCCTTGACGGCACGGAGACTAAAGACGCAATTCGGATTTTACAGAAGATGATTCTCTGGATGGCTGACTGCTCCCCCGACCAGTCGTGTAAGGAAATGCGACCATCTGAGTATGCTGGTGTCGGCTTAGACGACGGACTGCCATTTTAACCTTTCGCCGTTGCCGTGGCCCTGCTTGTCGTGGGGCTGCGGTGCGGCGACCTTTTGAGAAAGTAGCGAATTATGTTTTGCGAAAGTTGCAAGTTTTTTAGCAAGACTGGAAGAGAATCCGGCAATTGTTGCAGGCGCGCGCCGGTCCTGTGCAAAGATGGGCGTGGCTGGCCGGATGTCTGTACTTGGGATTTCTGCGGCGAATTTAAGCCGGTCCCGAAAGAGGAGGTTACAAAATGCGAAGGCTAAGCTGGAAAGAATTATTGGAAGAGCCGGAAGTTGCACAACTAAGGTGTGACGCGCAATCCGTGGCCGAAAATGAGCGGTGGGCTTGGTATCCGCAATGGTTGCCAAAGAGCGAAATCTTTACGCAAGTTGTCTGCCTCCTGGCTGAGCGATTTAACTGTGAGCGCGATGCGGTCCGGGGCACGTTGCAGAGCGGGCTTTTGGATGCCTATTACTCGGCCCAAAATAGGCGGCAAAAAGCGGTCCCAAAGTCCAAACTGATTGCGTATCAATCTGAAAGGGGCTTGGTTCGGGGCTTTTAAGGCCATTTCCCAAAAACTGTTGACAAACCCGTTGACAATTCGCCTCGAAAAGCCAATAATTCCCTCGGTGGTTGAATCATCGAATAACCACCAAGGGCTGATAACCCTACGGAAGATTCTAAAAGATGAGTTCAACAAAACAGGCTACCGGCCGTCGTGTCCGTCCGCATTTTCAAGCTGTGACCACCAAAGGGTGCGAGCAAGGTTTGCGGGGCAACTTCCGTTGCTTATCAACGGGCACTACGGCCAATAGTCTTTCTTGAAAGGATTTCCCATGGAGGAAATTAAAGTTACCGTGGTCAAGGTAGGCAGCGACCGGCCCCTAAGCCTGCGATGGATTGACCCAGGCACCGGCAAACCTCGGTTTAAGTCTTCGGGCACGAAGAGCAAAAAAGAGGCTGAGCGCGCTGCGAGTAAGCTGGAGGCCGATTTGCGGGATGGAAGCTTGGCAACTAACGTACGGATGCCATGGCAAGACTTTGCGGTCAAGTATGAGCAGTCCGTCTTGCCGTCGATGGCACCAAAGACACGGGCGATAGTTTCGACCGTTCTTAAATCGGTCGAAAAACTGGTCCACCCTGTCCGTCTTGGCGATATGAACGCTGTCCGTCTTGATGAGTATGCGGCGAAACTGCGGGCAAGTGGATTAGCAGAAACGTCAACCAAAGCCTATCTGGCCCACCTGCGCGGTCTATTCGTCTGGGCGGCAAAAATGAAGTGGATTCGGGGGGTCCCTGAGTTCCCAAAGGTAATTAGGGCACCCAAAGGGGCTGGCGTTATGAAAGGGCGGCCGGTCACTGGGGAAGAGTTGTGGAAGATGCTGAAGGCAACCCGCAAGGTTGTAGGTTCTACCTATGCCAAGCATTGGCGGCGTACGATAATCGGTCTCTGGTGGTCCGGTTTGCGAATCTCTGAGGCCGTGGCCCTACGCTGGGACGGTTTGGAGGCCGGGCTGGTGGTCGATATGAGCGGCCGGCGACCGATGCTAAGGATTTCGGCTTCACACGAAAAAGGCAACCGGGATAGGTTGTTGGCCCTGGCCCCTGAGTTCTGCCGACTATTGACTAGGACACCGGCCGAGAAGCGGCGGGGCAGGGTACTCCTCGCCCCTCACCCAAAAAGCGGGCGGCAGTTGTCGGCCGACGATGCCAGTACCGTTATTTCCGCTATCGGCAAGCGGGCGGGGGTGAAGGTCAATTCCCGCCAAAGGACTAAGGTTGACCCAGTGACCGGCGAGCGGACAATCACCGAAAAGGTGAAGTATGCTTCCGCACACGATTTGAGAAGGTCATTCGGCGAGCGATGGTCCGAGCGGGTGTTGCCAAAAGTCCTAATGGAGTTAATGCGGCATGAGAGTATCGGCACCACCATGCGATTTTACGTTGGCCAGAATTCCCAGCGTACGGCCGACGTTGCTTTTGCAGCGTATGAACTGGTCCAAGCCCGTCAACAGGCGGAAAAGAAAGCACGGGCTGTCAACAGTTTTGTCAACAATGACGCCCTTAATGAGTTTTCCGAGAATACGGAAGATGCCCTAACTCGTTACGAAACAAGCGGTTTCGGCAACAGTTGACGGAGGCGGGTGTTTTTGGAATACTCCTCTACTATAAATGCCACCGATTGACCATGCAAGGTGTAGCCTCCCTCTTATGCCAGAAACCGTTCTTTCCCTGATTCTCCCGGCATTCGACGAGGCTCGGCGGCTGCCGCCCTACCTGGGGACCGTGCGCGAGTATTTGGAGCAGAGTTTCCGGCAGCCCTACGAGGTGATTGTGGTTGACGATGGCAGCCGCGACGAAACGGCGGCTATTGTCCAGAGTCTGGCGAGTCATTGGCCGCAACTTCGCCTGCTGCGGCATGCCCAAAACGAGGGTAAGGGGTCCGCCGTGCGAACTGGGGTTTTGGCGGCGCGCGGGGAACTGTTGCTGTTTGCGGATGCGGACGGTGCAACGCCGATCGAAGAATTCGCTCGACTGGCGGCCGCGATCGCCCAAGGAGCCGATGTGGCAATTGGCTCGAGGTTAGCGCTGGATCCAGCCATCCGCCGCTCGCGCCATTGGTATCGTGGACTGGCCGGAAAGCTCTTCGCGCTGGCTGCTCGCCGAGTGTTGCGGATTTCGGCTTTTGACACGCAATGCGGCTTTAAGATGTTCCGCGCTACGGCCGGTCGCCGTTTGTTCGAGGCCATCGAGGAAACCGGCTACTTATTCGACTTGGAACTTCTCGTCCTGGCCCAGCGGTTTGGCCTCCGCGTGGTCGAAGTGCCGATCCATTGGCAGGAAGTGCCTGGCGGGCATCTCCATCCGCTCCGCGAACTACCGCGGATCGTTGCCGGACTTTGGCGGCTGCGTCGAAGGTAGTGCAGTCCGCAAAGGCGTTAAATTTTGCGCCTCCGGCAATCTCAAAAGGGTTAGGGAGGGGGAGTAACCATCATAGACATCAGACCTTACGGCGGCGGGCAATGGTTTGCCTTTTGACAGCGGATTTCCGCTCTTTTCCCGTAATCGCGGCAAGCCACAGTTCCGATAGCAAGAGTGTTGATAACGAATCCAAGGGCGCATGAGTCGCCGATGGCGGCGGAGCTACGGCCTCGCCGCAAGAGTTGGGGATATATTCATGAGGCATCGAGCACTGGTGAGGATTGCTTCGGGATTGCTGCTGGGAATCTGCTGGGCCGCCGGTTGGGTCCACGCGGAAGATGCCACCGTTGGACCACAGCCTTCCCTACAGAGGGTCGAGTTTGAAGATGTGGCGGTGGCCACGTTGGACCACAAGGTCGATGCGGCCGCACGGGTAGCCCCGGCCACGGAGTCGCCTGCACCCGCTCTTGGATCTGTGTCCAGCGAAGCGCAGCCTGGTGTTGCCGAGACCAGCGACTTGCCCGCGGGGACCGTCGCCGATCACAAGTCGCGACTTGCCGCCCTGAAGGCCCGCTTGCATCAGCACATGGGTGCGGAGGCCGATCCGCCAGCCGAAGAGCCAGCGCCTGTCCCTCCGCCGGGACCGAAAATTGAGCTGCGTCAGCCGCAATGTCTGCAAAACATGGGCATTTCGCTCAGCGGCTGGCTCCAGCAGGGGATCACGTTCAACGATGAGCATCCTGCCAACCGATTCAACGGCCCGGTGGCCACCAACGATCAAGACAGCCAGTACCAGATGAACCAGTTCTGGATGACCCTGCAGCGGCCGGTGAATACAGGCGGCGATGGCTGGGACTTCGGCGGCCGCATCGACGCCATGTACGGCACCGACTGGCGATTCGGAATCAATAATGGATTGGAAGATCGCATTAACGGCTTTAATGGCCAAAGCTATGGCATGGTGCTTCCCCAGGCCTACGCGGAAGTTGCCCACAATGATTTGAGCGTCAAGCTTGGGCATTTTGCCGCGATCCTGGATTACGAGGCTGTTCCCGCTCCGGCGAATTTCTTCTATTCGCACTCCTATTGTTACTCGTACTGCGTGCCGCAATTGGTGACGGGCGTGTTGGCCGACTACAAGATGGACGAGAACTGGTCGGTGCAGGGTGGCTTTGATCGCGGTTGGAACCAGTTCGAGGACAACAATCACTCCTTGGATTTTCTGGGGGGCTTTCGTTGGCAGAGCAGCGACCGGCGAACGACGGTTTCCTACGCCCTCTCCAACGGACCGCAGGACTTGAACAGCGCACAGAACCGCTTCGTCTACAGCCTTGTCATTCAAGAGAAACTAGGCCCTCGCAGCCAGTATGTTCTGGTCCACGACTTGGGCGTGGAAAACAACGCCCTGGCCGGCGGCGGTGCGGCCGAATGGTACGGGCTGAATCAATACTACATTTACACGCTCAGCAGCCAGTGGGCCGCCTGCGTACGGGCCGAATGGCTCCGCGACCAAGAAGGCGTCCGCGTGGCCGGGCCGGGGAACATTCCCGGCGTTCAGGCCTGGGCGGGGCATGGCTTTGCCGGCAACTTCTATGAGCTTACCGCTGGGCTGAACTGGCGGCCCCAGGCCAACGTGATTTTTCGGCCTGAGATCCGCTACGACTGGTATGACGGCGGGGCTGGCGGCTACGGACCCGCCAACCAGCCGGGGTTGCCGTTTAATGACGGCCGCAGCAGCTCGCAGTTTCTTACGGCTGCCGACTTGATTCTGATGTTTTGAGCGTTTCGGCGGGGTCGGGAGACCCGCGCCGAACAGGTCTCAGGGGTGATGGTGGGCCTTCGCTCTACTGGTGATAGGATCGTTCCACCCTCTTGAGATTGGTCCGGCGATGGGTTAGTATTCCTGATAATCCGTTTCCAGATATCGCCCATTACTCCGGAACCCTCATTTGTAGGGGCTGCGAGACCATCATGAAGCTCATTATCGCCGTAATTCAACCCCATCGGCTGGAAGCCATCAAGCAGGCTTTGGCGGATGTCGAGGTCTTCCGCCTGACCGTGATGGACGTTCAGGGCTTTGGGCGGCAACGGGGGCAAACCGAGGTCTACCGCGGCCATGAATTCGCCGTGAACCTCTTGCGCAAGGTGCAGTTGATGATCGCCGTCAACGAAGAGTTCCTCGAACCGACGATCGACGCTATCGTTCGCGGCGGTCGCACCGGTGCCAGCGGCGAGATTGGCGACGGTAAGATCTTTGTCCTTCCCCTGGAAGATTGCATCCGCATCCGCACCGGGGAACGAGGCGGCGAGGCGATTTAGAACCCTCGCCCCGTACGTCAGGCTTTCCAGCCTGCCGGAATGCCTGGCGTACTGCTCATTCCGCAAAGCGGCTCTTGGTTTTCGGCAGCACTTTGCAGAGGAGCACGCCGCTAAAGTAGAGAACCGTCAGAGGACAGGCCATGAGCAGCATGGTGTACGGATCGCCGGTGGGCGTGAGGATCATCGCCAGCACAAAAATCACCAGGATCGCCATCCGCCAGGAAGCTAGGTAGGTCTTCACCGAAATTAGCCCGATTCGCTCCAGGAAAAGCATCACCAACGGAAGCTGAAAGCTGATCCCAAATCCCAGCGGCAACAAGAGCACGAAGCTCATCCACTCGTTGATCCGCAGTTCAGGATTGATGTGCAGCATGTGGTTGAAACTCAGTAGGAAGGCCAAGACCTGCTTGAAAGCGAAGAAAAACGCGGTTGACGCCCCCGCCAGAAACAGCCCGATGCTGACCGGCAGAAATAAGTGTACATAGCGCCGCTCGTGGTGATAAAGCCCGGCCGCCACGAAGGTCCAGATCTGATAGAAGATCCACGGGCTGGCCAGGACTACTCCCACCAGCATCGACGCCTTCATCCAGATAATGAAGGCTTCCTGGGTGCCTAGGGCGTTCATGCGAATTCGTGAGTCGTCGGCAATCGGGCGGAACAAAACAATCTTCCTCAACCCCTGGGCCTCTGCACTGCCGGAATCCGGAGAAGTTTTCGGTGAAGTGTCGGCCAGGGCACGAGTCGGCAGTTGATTGGAAAGCATCGCCGGATCGATGGAAATAATTTCAAACGAAACGTGCTGGGCGGCCACGATTTTTTGGATCCGCTCCACGCCGGCATCGTCATAACCGGCCTCGCCAAGCAAGGCTTGTTGCTTGGGGGAAAGGGCTTTGTCAGCGGCCTCTTTTTCGTAGTAAGTCGTCAGGGCATTCTCCACGGGGGTGGTGATGAAGACGACGACTTGGTCGCCCACTAGGAACCCTGCGATACAGCCGACTGCCAGCCCGACGATCGCGCGAAACAGACAGGTCCGCAATTCTTCGAGATGCTGACCGAAGGTCATCGTGTTGTCTTGAAACAGATCGCTCTTGGCGGGAGATCGTGGCATGGAGCAATGTTCAGCGAGGTAACAACTTCAAAGCTGGCAGGGCAGGGGGGCAGCGGCAGGACGGGCAGGGGGCATAATTGCGGCTTCCCTACCAATGAATTCCCGGCCCGTGGTAAACTACTTATAATACTTCGGTGGCATAAGATAAGCAACCACTGCTTTCGTTTACCGTGGACCGATCCGACGAGTTCGGCGCGGGACTGGTTCGGCGAGGGTCTCCTGACCCTGCCGAAATGTTAGACCGCTGGTCTCCTGGTGAAGGGGAGACCTTCGGTCGGCGGTGTGTGAACAAGGCGTGAGACCGGCCACAACAAGGCTCGGTCAGAGACCGGCAAGAACAAGGCGTGAGACCGGCCAGAATAAGGGGCCCCACTGTTGCAAGGAATAAAACCGCTCCATGATCCCACTTTATCCGCTTCGTTTTCACTTGCTCGTGCGGCGCTATCTCTGGGGGAGCCGTCGCTTGGAAACATGTTTGGGAAAGCCGCTTGGCGCGGGCAACGATTACGCCGAAAGCTGGGAAGTCTGCGATCGCGGCGTGGATCAGAGCATCGTCGACCAGGGGCCTCTGGCCGGTATGGCACTAGGCGAACTGGTCCGCCAGCGCGGTCCGGAACTTTTCGGCCGCCACCACCCGCAGTCGCGTTTTCCGCTCCTGGTAAAGTTCCTGGACGCCGCCCAGGCACTCTCCGTTCAGGTCCATCCTAACGACGAACAGGCCGCACGGTTGAACCCGCCCGACTCGGGCAAGACGGAGGCATGGTATATTCTGTCGGCGGATCCCGGTAGTACAATCTACGCGGGACTATGTCAGGGCGTCGATCGCCAGCAGTTGGCCGCTGCCATTGGCCAAGGGACGTGCGAGAATTTGTTGCACCACTTCCAGCCCAAGGCAGGTGATTGTCTCTTCATTCCCGCTGGAACCGTTCATGCCTTAGGCGCGGGCCTCTTAGTGGCCGAGGTGCAGCAGTCCAGCGATACCACCTTCCGCCTCTACGATTGGAACCGCGTTGGCCCCGATGGCATGTCGCGTCCGCTGCACATCGAGCAGGGCTTGGCGGTCGTTGATTTTCAGCATGGGCCAGTCGATCCTGCGCAGCCACAGCTTACCGACCGTTCCTGGGTCAGCCGTCTGGTGGCCTCCGACAAGTTCATCATGGATCGCTGGGACTTCAACCAGCCACGGACGATCGGTGGGGACGACCGATTCCACATCGTCTGCGTTTTGCAGGGTGCAGTCCGCATGGAAGGCGACCCGCGGATCGCTCCCTTGCCCCAGGGTGGGACCGCGCTCTTGCCCGCTAGCCTCGGCAGTCTCAATCTCGTACCACAGCAGAGGACGGTGCTTCTGGATGCATATCTGGAGTAGTGGGCAGTGGGCAGTGGACTGGGGGTGAGGGCTTTTCGGCGAGAACTGCGTAAACAGCCCTTACACCAACCCTCTCCCGGAGGGAGATGGAACATGAATTTCGGCTTTCCGAATAGCCGCTCAATGCCCACCGCCCACTTTTTTTCCCCTTCCCCTGCCGGGCAAGAATTCTTACAATCTCGCGACTAACTAAAGTCCTTCTGGGGGGATAGAGGTTTGTCCATGCGTGAGATCCTTGCCTTGATCGTTTTATCGGTTATGCTGCCGACATGTGGTGGTTGCGGCAAAACGGCAATGCCGAACCTTTTTCACCCCGGTACTGAGGCCCATCAGCAGGCCAGGGCAGAGGTTTTTGAACCTTATCCCGAGAACGAGCCTGGCCCGCCGGTTGTTGGCTCGCGGCCGCGAGAGTATCAGGATCCTCGTGCGGAAGTCCTTCGCGTCCAGCGTCGAATAGGCGAGCCAATTCTCGCTCCCTGTCCGCAAACGCAGACGCCGGTTGCCCAGCCCCCCATCGTCACCCCGCCGCCAACAATCTACTATCCGCCGGGAATAGCGCAGCCGTAGGACGGGTTATACGTTCTCGCACCCTGTCGCAATCGGTTCGGCCGGAGTATGATAGTTAGTCTGACTAGGTTTTCTCACCTCTTGCATTTGCCCAACCTATGCCCGGCCCGCAACGACGAAAATTCACTGCCAAGAAACCACTGCGCCCTGGCAAGTCGGTCCATCAGCCTGCTGAAGGTCAGCGGGTAGGCCGCATCATTGGGTTGGAGGGAGGCGACGTTCCGGCATCAGGCAAGCCGCAACCCAAACGTCCGCCTACGGCCCGTCCGCCAAGATCCAGTCCGCCAAGATCTCGTCCGACTGGCGAGAGTTCTGGCCGTCGCCCATCGAATAAGGCGAGAGCGGGTGGAAAGCCGCGCAGACCAATCCGGCCACATCGCCCGCGTCCACTGCCGGCAGCGGTCGGCGAGCGCCTGTCGGGCGATCGCCTGCAAAAGGTACTGGCTGCGGCAGGGCTAGGAAGCCGCCGGCAATGCGAGGAGCTAATCACGACTGGCCGCGTCGAGGTGGACCGCAAAGTGGTATCCCAACTCGGCACGCGGGTCGATTCCGCCACCCAAGATATTCGCGTTGACGGTGAGTCTTTATCACTCGGACGCCGGGTTTATTATGCCGTGAATAAGCCCAAAGGAGTGGTGACCACGAATCGCGACCCAGCCCGGCGATCGCGCGTGATCGACCTGGTGCCGAACCAAGATATTCGGCTGTTCGCTATCGGCAGGCTCGATTTGAACAGCGAGGGATTGATTCTGGTCACCAACGACGGTGAATTGGCGAATCGCCTCACACATCCCCGTTATGGCGTCGAAAAGGTCTATTTGGCCCAGGTTGCCGGTCGGCCGACACCCGAGGTGCTCGATAAGTTGAAACGCGGAGTCCATCTTGCCGAAGGTATTGCGAGGGTGCAGGATGTTCGCATTGAATCGCATCAGAAGGATAGTACATGGCTGGAGATCGTTCTCTGTGAAGGCGTGAACCGCGAGATCCGCCGCCTGCTGGCCAGGGTCGGCCACAAGGTGCTGCGGCTCGTGCGGGTGAGTGTTGGTCCGATCCGTCTCGGCAAAATGCCCCCCGGATCCGTTCGCCTCTTGGCCCACGAGGAAATTGCAGCCTTGCAGGCACTTGTTAAAAATCCAGAGGGTAGAAGTTAGAAGTTAGAAGAATTTCTGATTCCCACTCCTAACTCCTCATCTCCCATGCATACCTCTAATCCGGACCATATTTGCCAGGAAACTGTCGCCATTGCGGAACACGTTCCGCTTGCTCGCGATACCTATCGCCTGCGCTTGCCCTGTCCGAGCATTGCCGCGAATATTCTACCGGGCCAGTTCATGATGCTGCGGCTGCCAGGCACGAACGACCCTCTGTTGGGACGCCCGCTGGCACTTTACGACACCTATCGCGACGCCTCGGGGTGGCCGCAGGGGGTCGATATCGTTTATCAGGCAATCGGCCGGATGACGCGCCGTTTGGCAGGGGTGAAGGCCGGCGAGCGATTGGAGGTCTGGGGGCCGTTGGGAAATGGGTTTCCGCCCACGGAGACGGGCCATTTGATCATGGTGGCTGGCGGCATCGGCCAAACGCCATTCCTAGCATTGGCCCGGCATTATCTTGGCCTGGGCGATTACGGCCAGCCGCCGCTAGCCGTCCCTCGAGCACGGAAGGTGACACTCTGCTACGGTCTGCGCACGGCCGCCTTCATGGCGGGCGTCGACGACTTTCGTAGCCTAGGCGTCGAGGTCTTGATCAGCACCGACGACGGTTCGGCCGGGCATTGCGGCACGGTGGTCGAACTGGTGCCGCCCGTGGTCAAAACCTCGTCTTATGCTTGTCGGATCGTCACCTGTGGGCCGGAGAAGATGCTGCACGCCACGTCCGACATGGCTGCAAAAATGGGGCTTTCCTGCCAGGTTTCTTTGGAAAGCCCCATGGCCTGTGGGATCGGAATCTGCTTCAGTTGCGTGACAAAGATCCGCGATCCACAGGGCGAGTGGGACTATCGCCGAATCTGCGTCGAGGGACCGATTTTCAACGCGGCCGATGTGGAATTTTAGATCTGACTATTCCGCAACTGCGGCAGTCTTCAGCGTTTTAATTCGAGCGGCCAACCGCGACTTGGTCCGCGCGGCGGCATTGCGATGGATGACCTTGTGAGCGGCAGCGCGATCGAGCTTCTGGGCGGCGACTCGCAGGGCGCCTTGGGCATCTTCCGCCTTGCCGGCGTCGACGGCCTCAACTACTTTGCGAACGCGGGTTTTTAGCTCGCGTTTCACCGCACGGTTCTTGTCTCGCCGCTCCAAGCTTTGGCGGTGGCGTTTTTTTGCACTTGACGAATGAGGCATGGTTTCCGCTATTTGGGGGAGTGATTCGGGTCATGGGGCCAGCGTGGCAGGACCCAACCCGCACGCGGCGAATTAGCCATTCTGCCGAAAGTTGGTGAGTTTGTCCAGGGGGGTTGCAAGGAAAACTGCCAAGTCCACTTCGGAGAACGGAATTTATTCGGTTGTGGCCAGTCTCTGGCCCAGCCGTGCTGCCGACCGAAGCTCTCGCATTCAGCAGGAGACCTTCGGTCCAATGTTTCGGCAGGGTCAGGAGACCCGCGACGAACCTGGGGACTATGCTTCTCCGCTTTCTGCGTCACTTTCGTCCTTTTTTTGCTCGTCCGCGCGTTTTGCTTGTCCGCCGCCTTTTTTGCCTTCTTCTTCCAACATGCGATGCAGGCGTTCCAAGAGGTCGGACACATCGCGATAGGTGTAGTCCATGCTGGCCAGGGTCGTAAGGTACTTTTCAGCCTTGGGCAAATCCTTCAGCCCCATGGCCAGTTTGCCGGCCCGATAGAATGCTAATTTCTTTTCGTCCTGATCGCGGTCGGGGATCTCTTGGGCCGCCTGCTCGAAGTGCTTCATCGCCAGATGAAACTGCTTGATCGAGCGGAAACACTCACCGAGGTTGATGAGACATTTTCCCCTCTTGCGTGGATCATTTTGGGCAACCTGATACTCCTTGATCGCCTCGCTGACGTCGCCTTTCCACTGGTGCCGCTGGGCTAGTTCATAGCGGAAGATAAGATTGTTCGGATAGCGTTCACAGCGGTTTCTGTAAACCTGTAGTTCCTTCTCAATGACGATCATGCGGAGCCGTTCAAAATCTTTCTTGTCTGCCTCGTTGCCCGTTTCCTTGGCTTTTTTCCCTCCCTCGGCCATTTTGGAACGCAGGGCGCGGAGTTGCACGTCCTCGATTTCCTCCCGCACCGTGGGGTCGTTGTTGGAGGCTGCGAGTTTCTGATTGAAAATCTCTTCGGCTTCTGCATAGCGTTCGGTGGACAGGTACAGATTTCCCAGTTCGTCGTAGCCGGCAATATCCTTCGGGTTGCGCTGGATTCTTTGTTTGAGGCGGTCCTCGTGCGTAAACTCCTCCTGCTTACTCGTACCCTGTTTGCCGGACTTTTTGTCCTCGTCGTACTTCGGATCCTTGGCTTGATGCTGCAAAACGGTAAGCGTAGCGATAGACCGCTTGGCCACCTCGTCGTCGGGGCGGGCAATTTCGACCTTGTGCCAGAAGTTGATGGCCTCGACGTACCGCTCTCGCTTGGTCAGGGCCTCGGCCAACTGACGGCAAACCTCGGCATCGGGTTTGTCTTTGGAAAACGTGTCGAAGGCGCACTTCAGGTAGTAGAGTTCGCAGTCGCCATAGGTCACGGCGGCGGAAGCCCCCTCCTGGTTCATGATCCCGCCACAGGCCGTGGCCATTGCGGTCAATGTTGGAGCGTCCCAGGGATTCACCAGTAAAACGGCGATTCCTTGCTGGATTGCCTCATCCCAGTCGCTCTGAGCAATGGCCTTCTTCATGGCAGCCCTGGCTCCGCGCTCCTTGAACTGCACCATCGGACCGAGCTTTTTGACGCTGCCGTACTTCTTATGCAGATTCGTCATGAAGCTTTGTAGATACTCCAGATTGCCTGGATCACCTTGCACGCATTCGGTATAGAGATCGCTTGCGTAGTCGAATTTATCCTGGGATCCCTGCTTATTACCGGCCTCAAAAAGCTTCTGTAGACGTTTGCGCAGAAGGGGAGAAGGTATACGTTTCTTATTCGGTTGTTCGTTTTCTTCTTGCGTCGCCATGTCTGCCTACAGAGAACGTCAACGGAGATCTACAAACCTTGCCCAAAATCTGCTCAGATTACTTTAACGCCTATTTGAGCGTCTGAAAAGTGGCCCAACTGATGTAGCCCAACATCCCCGAGCAGAGGACCATACTGATATCCATCAGCCAGCTTTGGCGTTCAAAAGGGAACGCTGTCGCAAGGTCGGTCCCGAAAACCAACAGCAGGAGGATGGCAACAACAGCACCGGTAATACAAAAGGCTTTGGGCATGAAAACGACTTCTCAACACCGCGGGCGACAATGGACATCGACTTCTAGTATAATCGGAGCCTGAAGGGTTCACCACTGGGAAGTTTGGATAAAGGAGCAAAAAGTTGATCGAGCGGCAAACCGAACTTGAGAAGAAGGCCGATTGGGACGTTTTTCGCGAGGAAATGCCTGCTGCGCGGCAATGGGCCTATTTGGACCATGCGGCAGTAGCCCCCATCAGCGGCCCCGCCCATCGGGCAGTGGCTGGCTGGAACGAGGACGCCGTGGCCAACGGCGATGCCTATTATCAGGGCTGGATGCGACAATTGAACGAGACACGGCAGCGAGCGGCCCAATTGATCAATGCTCACCCTGAGGAAATCGCCTTGGTGCCCAACACGACTGCCGGCATCAGTCTGGTGGCGGAAGGTTACCCGTGGAAAGAGGGGGATAACGCCGTCCTGCCCGACAATGAGTTTCCTTCGAATCAGTACCCCTGGCTAAATCTGCTCTCCCGCGGTGTGGAAATTCGTCGTGTACCTACCCAAGGGGGGCAGGTGCCGCTGGAAGCCATCGCCCATGCCTGTGATGCCCGCACGCGGATCGTGAGTGTCAGTTGGGTCGCCTATGCTAGCGGTTGGCGGCAGGATCTGGATCGGCTCGCCGAAATGGTTCACGGCAAAGGTGCCCTATTATTCCTGGACGCCATTCAAGGGCTGGGCGTTTTTCCCTTGGACGTTCGCCGCACGCAGATTGACTTTCTCGCCTCTGACGGACACAAATGGCTACTGGGGCCAGAAGGGGCGGGGATTTTCTATCTCCGCCGCGAACACCTCGATTTGCTTCGTCCCATCATGGTCGGCTGGAACAGCGTGGCCCACGACCGCGATTTCACCCGCATCGAACTGAACTATAAAAATACGGCCGAGCGCTACGAAGGCGGATCGCTGAACGTGGCCGGTTTCATCGGTCTGAACGCTAGCCTGGAGTTGCTGCTCCGTTACGGCCAGGAAGCAATTTCCGCGCGGGTGCTGGAAATCACCGATTTGGCCTGTTGTCGGCTGACGGCCGCAGGGGCGATCATCGACAGCGTTCGCAACGGCGACCGCCGCAGCGGCATCGTTTCTTTCCGTCTGCCCGGACGCGATCCCGAAGCTTTGCGCAAAGAGTGTCTCCAGCGGCAGGTTGTGCTCAGTTGCCGGGCCGGGCGACTGCGGATCAGCCCGCACGCATACAATGATGGATCCGACATCGACCGGCTGATCGATGCCCTTAAAGCTTAATACTTGGAGCTAACTCCTGACTATTGTATTCCGCCTATTCTCCGAAAGGTTTTCTCATGGTTCCTGGTCCGCCGCGAATCGCCGTCTATCCTGGATCATTTGACCCCGTTACCTTGGGGCACTTAAATGTTATCGAACGGGCGAGCCAGCTTTTCGATCGGCTGATCGTGGGAGTGGGCATCAACATCGAGAAGCAGGGGATGTTTGCCGCTGGCGAGCGGGTGGAGCTGATTCGAGAAGCGACTTCACACCTTCCGAACATTGAAATCCGTCTATTTCATGGTTTGGCCGTCGATTTTGTGCGGCGGGAGGGCGCTCGGGTGATGGTTCGCGGTGTGCGGCCGATTACTGACATCGCCGCTGAGTTGACCATGATGATGGCCAATCGCCGCTTGGCGCCCGATATTGAAACGCTCTTTATGATCGCCGATGGAGAACTGGCCCACGTTTCCAGTTCGCTCATCAAGCAGATCGCCGGGCTGACATCGGAAGAGGAACTTTTGCGATTTCTGCCGCCGAACGTGGTGAAGGCAGTGCGGGAGAAGCTGGCGGGATAGGAAATTCAGGCTCTCCGCCGGTTTTCGGATAATTGTGGTGCGGGCGTCCCGCCTGCCCAAGATGTCGTGGTTGAACCAGACATGTGAGACGCCCGCACCACAAACGTGGCGGGGAGCCGAAATTCAGTTTTTCTCCGCCCGCTGGGCCCCATCTTCGCGATTGAGATATTGCCGCAGATAACGAGCGCGCTCGATATTGCGATCGGAGCTGCCCAATTCGTTGCCGGTTCGCTTCTGCAAGTGGGCCGGTTGGGTGTGGATGAAAAGCTCGTTGATGTCGGCGATTTGGAGGTCCGCAATCAGGCCCAGATTGACTCCCATGCGGACGCTGGAAAGGAGATGCATGGTCTCTTCGGAACTGATCGTTTGCGCGGTTCGCAGGATGCCGTAAGCCCGGCTCACGCGATCGTGTAAATTCTCCTGGCTCTCCTTGATCAAGAACTGCCTAGCCTGCCGTTCGTAGTCGATAATCACCGGCACAATGTCGCTGACCTGCTGGACCAGATCATCTTCGCTGCGGCCCAAAGTGATCTGGTTGCTGATTTGGTAGAAATCACCCATTGCCTGCGAGCCTTCGCCGAAGAGACCGCGAACGGCCAGGCTGATTTTCTGTAGGCTGCGGAAAACTTTTTCAATCTGCCGCGTAATGACCAGGGCCGGCAAGTGCATCATCACGCTTACACGCATGCCGGTGCCGACGTTCGTGGGGCAGGCCGTCAGGTAGCCCAATCGTTCGTGGAAGGCATAAGTGACCTTCTGTTCGATGGCGTTGTCGATGGCGTTGATTTGTTCCCATACGCTGCGGAGGTTGAATCCGCTCTGCAAGACCTGAATTCGCAGGTGGTCTTCCTCGTTGATCATGAGGCTGAATTTTTCGGCCTTGTCGATGGCCACGGCCCGGCGGCCTTGGCCCTCGGCGTGCTCGCGGCTGATGAGGTGCCGCTCGACCAGCAGTTGGCGATCGACGCCTTCGAGTTCATCGACGGCAATGTAGAGCAGATCGGCCGAGACCTGGGAAGCGATGATGCTATCGCGGAGGATCCGCTCGATTTGCACGCGATCCTGGGGAGTGGTCCGGCTGATGAAAGGAAAGTCGGCCAAGTTCCGCGCCAGGCGGACCCGGCTACTGATGACGATGTCCGCCTCGGGGCCGTTGCCTCGGAGCCACTCGCCGCTGCTTTGGGTCAGTTCTTTGAGTTCCACGGAAAATCCCGCCGAATTCTGTTCTGCTTCTAACTGCCAGACTGGGTTACAGAGTTCACGCTACATTCGGGGTTGCTGGTTTTACCCGACTAGGACGCCTGCCCGGTTTCGATACGCCGAATTTGATCGCGGAGTTCGGATGCCCGCTCGTATTTCTCGTTTTCGATCGATTCCTTCATTTCCCGCCGCATGCGGATCAATTGCGTCCGCTTTTCACTGCTACCCGGCGTACAACGAGGTCGCTTGCCGACATGTTCCGACTCGCCGTGAACATTCATGATCAACGGTTCCAGTTGGGGCTGGAATGCCACATAATCGTGCGGACAGCCGAGGCGGCCCTGGCTGCGGAATTCGTAAAAAGTGATCCCGCATACCGGACATGCCTGCTGGTCGAGCTGGGCCAGTTCTTCGGCCGTCTGCCCGATAGCCATCTGCTGCACCTGCTGCGCCAGCGCCGCCGCCATACCCCCCGCACCAGCGGGTTCACCGCCAGACGAGGAGGTAAGGTACGTCCTGGCGTGTTCCTCGCAAAGATGAAGTTCCTGGGGCTTTCCGCCGGTCAGTTCCGTGATGTGGAATGTTGCCGGACGTTCACACTGTTGGCATTTCATGGCATAGAACTCGCTTTCCAGCTTTCCGTCACAGAGATTCTAACGATCGAGGAATCGCGAGTCAACCGACCAATTGCCGATGAGGCAATCGCCTGTTGCGACGCCGGGCGGCCGTTGGTAAGCTTAGAATGGGCTGATACCAAACCACACGGGAATCCTTGTTCATGCACGTAACGCAAACCCAGCCGCAGCCAATCGCTCCGGCCAAACTGTCGGCCGCGGTCCATTGTCCTGACTTTGATGCCTTCTGCAAGCTGGCCAAGGACGGCATGCTCGTGCCTGTCTATCGCCGCCTGATCTGTGACTCGCTGACCCCGGTCAGCGCCTTTCACAAAATCGACTCAGGCCGCTGTGCATGCCTTTTCGAGAGTGTTGTGGGTGGTGAAAAGGTCGGGCGTTACAGCTTTCTTGCAGCCGACCCGTTCTTCGAGATCGAGGCCTACGGTCCACGCGTGACGACGAATTCCTATTCCGGCGTTTCGGCCTCCGGGGCGCCGCTGCTGACCACCCGCTCTTATCACTCGGCCGATCCGATGGCCGAGCTGCGCCGCCATGTCGAGGCCCTGCGTGCCGTCCACCTGCCGGAATTGCCGCCGTTTTGCGCCGGGGCCGTGGGCTACGCGGGTTACGACACGGTTCGTTATTTCGAGCGGCTGCCTAACGCCCCGACCGATGACCGGCAGGTGCCCGATTTGGCCTTCGCCTTCTACGATCGGATGGTGGTTTTTGACAACGTGGCCAAGACGATTGTTGTTGTGGCGATGGCCCGGCTCGATCGGCCTGGGGCGACGGTCGAATCGGCCTACAATGACGCCCAGCGGCGGGTCGATGCCTTGGTCGGGCAATTGGCCACGCGATCGACCGACCTGGAACTGGTCGATATCCGGCCGGAAGGCGAAGTGCATCTGGAATACCGCTCGAATTTCACGCAGCAGCAATTTGAGAAGGCGGTCGAGAAGTGTGTGGAGTACATCCGCGCCGGCGACATATTCCAAGTTGTGATCAGCCAGCGGTTGGAAGTGCCGCTGAAATCGCATCCCTTCGAGATCTACCGCACGTTGCGGATCGTCAACCCCAGTCCGTTCATGTTCTACGTTCGCACGCCCAGTGTGACCTTGGTTGGCAGCTCGCCGGAAGTGATGGTTCGCGTGGTCGATGGCCAGGTGACCGTTCGCCCCTTGGCTGGCACCCGCCGCCGCGGCCAGACGGAAGAAGAAGATCGCAGCCTTTCTCAGGAACTTCTGGCCGATCCCAAGGAGCGGGCGGAGCACGTCATGCTCGTCGATCTGGGCCGCAACGACGTCGGCCGGGTGTGCCGCTATCGCAGCGTAGAAGTCACCGACATCATGACCATCGAACGCTACAGTCACGTGATGCACATCACTTCAAATGTTCGCGGCCAGCTTGCTCCCGGAAAAGGCGCGTTTGAAGCCTTGCAGGCTTGTTTGCCGGCGGGGACCGTTTCCGGCGCGCCGAAGGTGCGGGCGATGGAGATCATCGACGAGTTGGAGCCGCATCGCCGCGGGCCATACGCCGGGGCGGTCGGTTATGTTGATTTCAACGGCAACATGGATACCTGCATTGCCTTGCGGACGCTCGTCGTGCAGGGCGACAAGGGCTACGTGCAGGCCGGCGCCGGGATTGTGGCCGACAGCGTTCCGGCCAGCGAGTGGCAGGAAACGATGAACAAGGCCCGCGGGCTATTGAAGGCGATCGAACTGGCGGAGCGGGGCTGATTGGAAGCCTTATCCCTCCATGCACATCGATTCACTCTCTCTGTTCCACGTCGCCTTGCCTCGCAAGGCATCTAAGATTATCGCCGGCCGTCCGTGCGAGACCTTGGAAACCGTCCTGGTGAAACTCACCAGTGGTGGCGCAGTGGGCTGGGGCGAGGCGGCGCCGGGTAATGCTCCCACCGGCAACAGTGAATGGGCAGCCGGCGCGTTTACCGTGCTTCGTGACTGGCTGGCCCCGGCAGTGGTCAAGACGGAAATCGACTCGGGCAAGACATTGACCGAGCGACTGGCGCCATTCCGCGGTAACCAATACGCCAAGGCTGCACTTGATATTGCCTGGTGGGATCTCTCGGCGCGGATCCAGGACCGGCCGCTGCATGAACTACTCGACTCAGAATTGCCCTCACCCCCTGCCCCTCCCCCAGAGGGAGAGGGGAGGCCATTGCCCTCACCTCTTGCTTCTTTGCCAGAGGGGGAGGGGGAGCGGAGATTAGGGCGGCGGGCGGTCGCGGTTGGGCCGTGTCTGGATCAACTGGAATCGGCGGATGCGTTCATGGCGGCGATTGGAGCCGCTTTTTCGGCAGGTTTTCGGCGGGTTAAGCTCAAGATCCGTCCGGGCTGGGCCTTGGAGATGCTCCGCGGCGTGCGGCAGGAATTTCCCGGCGAGACATTTCACATTGACTGTGAAGGGGCACTGAGCCTGGACTACATGGAAATGCTTTACCGCTTCAATGATTTCGCCCTGGAGATGGTCGAGCAGCCGCTGGCGGCCGAGGATCTCGTGGCCCACGCCATGCTCCAGGAATCGCTGCGAACACCGATTTGTCTCGACGAGAGCATTGCCTCGCCGTTGCACGCTGAGATGGCGCTGGATCTGAAAAGCTGTCGGTACGTGAATCTTAAGGCGGGCAGGGTAGGGGGGCTTACCGCGGCGATGGCGATTCTTGTTGCCTGTCAGGCGTCAGATGTCGATTGCTGGGGTGGCGCATCTGCCCAAAGCGCGATTGGCACTCGCGCCGACCTGGCCTTGGCCGCCTGTGCCAATTCCAACTATCCGGCCGATTTCTTTCCCTCCGAAAGCGAATTGGCCGAAGATCTGGCCGTGCCTCTGTATCCGCTCCGCGATGAGAGCGATGGCGCGATGAGAATTGCACTGGCCGGGGAACCAGGGTTGGGGGTTGTTCCCGATGCCCGGCTCTTGGAGAGGTTTGCGATGCAGAAGGCGGAGATTTAGCTTTGGAGTGTGGCGGCTTGCCACCGCTTTCCAAAACGGCCAGTCCCGGAATAAACTCTGCCCCGGAGGGGCATCCGAGAATAGCCCAGCGATTTATCGCTGGGTAAAAGGTGAGCGAAACCGAAAGTCCCAGAGGGACGACTGAGATCATTTCGCTCAATCGTCCCTCCGGGACTCATGTTTTGATCGCGTTGCGAACCCAGCGATAAATCGCTGGGCTATTTTCATTCGTCCCTCCGGGACGGGGAAACCCATAGGCTGCCTTCGCCGAAACGAGTGACCGCATTATCTTCCCCAATCCGCACCCATCCGTGTCATCCGCGGTTCCTTGTTTTCTTTCCTATTTTTTTGCTCCTTATATTTCGTCGAAAGATTTTAGTATTCACCGCGAGAGAGCACAAAGGGCGCAAAAGAAAGATTCTATTCTTTGCGTTCTCTGCGCTCTTTTGCGGTGAATCCTCTTGGATATTATGGCCGCTGAATCGCCCGTCGTCTTGGTGAAATGGTACGATCTGGTAAAATGGTTTTTGGAGCGGGTGGACAGCTTTCCGAAGAATCAGCGGTTTGTGTTTGGGCAACGGCTGGCGGATCCTGCGCAAACGGGCCACTGGGACCAGTCGTATTGAAAAGCGACAGGATGCCGCATTCCAAAGGCTAAATCGACGGAGGACAGAGTGATGGCAATCTTGAAGGAGCATGGCGCCAAGTGCCTGCTACTTTCCTTGCTGATGCTCTGTTTGCCCGGTTGCGGAGGATGCCACAAAATGCCGCAGCCTGAAGAAAATGCCAAGAAAAGAGAAAAGGAAAAAGAGCCGTTTGAGGCCCAGAAGCCAGCCGTGATGCCGTCGCCCAAGGATTTTTCCGGGTTGTGCAAGCCGGGCCACTGGGTCAGCCTGGTTTTGCCCGACGTGAAGGCCAATCGTGGCGACTTTCAGGGTGAGTTGCAAGCCCAGATTGTCGACCGCAGTGACCACAAGATGCCGCTGCTTGCGGTTCCTTTCGAAATGGCCATGCAGCGGCCCGCCGCCCTGGCCAAGGAGCAGCCGAAGTCGCTGGAATCGTCTATCTGGATTCCACCTCGGCAGGAAGCCCGCTCGGTGAATTTGAAGTTGGCTACCGGCAGAGGGGGCTTGGCGGTGATCGAGCGGAGCATGTTGCTACAGAGCATGCCGTCGTATTGTTATTATTTTGTCGTGCTTTCGCAAGCTGCCAGCCGTTACGAGTATCTCGACAAGAAACTGGCCTCGATTCACCTGCATCGCTCCAAGGCTGATGTCGATACGGGACCGAAGTACTACGAAGTGGTGTCGGTGTCGGCGTCACGGCGGCCGAGCCTGCCAAGCAATGCGCTGTACTGGACGAGTATTGCCTATCTGCTCTGGGACGACTTCGACCCGGCACAATGGGATGTCGATCAGCAGCGTGCCCTGATCGATTGGTTGCATTGGGGTGGGCAGATCATCGTCAGCGGACCCGATGCCTTGGAGCAACTCCATAAGAGTTTCCTACGGCCCTACCTACCGGCTACCGTGGCGAAGTCGCGAACTTTCTTGGCGGAGGACTTGGCGGAACTAAGTTATTGGGCGGGCGAATTTGGCCCTCCCCCGAAGTTGGTGAAATCTTGGCCGGGGGCGGATCTGAAAAAAGACCGGCACGCCGACTATCTTCCCTACACGGGCGACCTGCTCGTCGAACGGCAAGTCGGCCGCGGGCGGATCGTGGCCTCGGCCTTTCGCCTGACCGGATCGGAGTTGACCGGTTGGGCCGGTTACGATTGTTTTTTCAACGCCTGCCTGCTGCGGCGGCCGGCACGCGAGTTCTGGATCGATAAGGAGTCGGAAGAGCTGCGATTCCGATGGGCCGACGGCAAGGTGAATTCGCCCCGGCTGGATGCCGCGAAAATGACCGCCGTGCGCTATTTTGCCCGAGATGCGGGAGTGGAGTTCAAAGATTACGCGGGCGTTGTCGAGGCCGCTCAAAGAACACCCTACCCTACGATTGCCGAATTGCTTGCCGAAAAGACCGGCAAACCGGTCAACGACGAAGATTTGTCCCTCGCTGAGGACGGCAGCGATTCTATTCCCTTCGACAAGGAAGTTGCACCCGGACTGGCCGCCTGGAACGACTTCAGCCCCGTGGCCCAGGCTGCGCGAGCGGCGCTGGCCCATGCCGCCGGCATCCTGGTTCCGGAGCGGAGTTTCATTGTCTGGGTGGTGGCCGGCTACTTGTGCGTACTCGTACCGGCCAACTGGATCGTCTTTCGGCTCCTGAACCGCGTGGAGTGGGCGTGGATCGCAGCCCCGCTGATCGCGATTGGCTGCACGGTGGTAGTGATCCAGCAGGCCCAACTGAACATCGGCTTCGCCCGATCGCGGAACGAGATCGCCGTGATCGAGATGCAGCCTGGATATTCGCGGGTGCATGTGGCACGCTATACGGCGCTGTATACTTCACTGGCCACGCGCTACGAGTTCCGCCTAGGCGATCCCGGCGGACAGATCTTGCCGTTTCCCCGCGTTTCCTCTCCGGAACAGTTTGAAATGCTGGTGTGGCAGACCCGCGGTGAGTTGGTTTGTCGACGGAGTGATGATACGCAACTGACCGGGTTTAACGTGGGGTCGAACGTCGTGGATTTCGTGCATAGCGAGGAGATGGTGGACTTCGGCGGCACGGTTTCACTGCACCGCGATAGCGACGGGGGGTTGCGGGTGACCAACGGCACTGCGCAGCCGCTGGATGATTGTCGGATCATTCGCGGCCTGTCCGGCGGCACCGACTTGGCGAGGATCGGCCGGCTTGAGCCAGGAGCAACTGCGGTTTTGAAGTTCAAGTCCTATTCTCGCCAGGGAAAAGCCGCGGTAGGCAATCGTCAGCAAGGTTCGGACCCCAATGGCGAATTGAGTGTCGAGGGGATTGCGGAAGTGGCCCTGGAGCGCCAGGAACTGCGAGCTGGCGAGATTTGTCTCGTGGCCCGAGTCGACGGCGATGTGCCGGGCCTGACGATTACCCCCGTAGCGCGGCAGGCACGGCAGGCCGCGATTTTGGTCGCCCATCTCGATGCCGGCCGGCTTCCGGTTCCCGATAGTGATACCAAATGATTGAACTCATCAACTTCACGAAGCGTTACCACGACCTTTTGGCCGTCGATCAATTGAACCTGAAGATCGAGGCGGGCGAGATGTTCGGCTTCATCGGTCCCAACGGCGCCGGCAAGAGTACGAGCATCCGCTTCCTGGCCACGCTGTTGAAGGCCACCAGTGGAGAAGGGATCGTCAACGGCTATCGAGTGAGCAAGGATCCGCTGGGCGTGCGCCGCAGCATCGGCTATATGCCCGATGGTTTTGGTGTTTACGACGGCATGAAGGTCTGGGAGTTTCTCGACTTTTTCGCTGTGGCCTATCAGCTTCCCCAAGCTCGGCGGCGGCAGGTCTTGAATGATGTGATGGAATTATTGGACCTGACCGGCAAGCGCGATGCCTTCGTCAGTGGTCTGTCGCGCGGCATGAAGCAGCGGCTCTGTCTGGCGAAGACGCTGGTCCACGACCCGCCGGTGCTGATCCTTGACGAACCGACCAGCGGCTTGGATCCTCGTGCGCGGATCGAGGTCAAAGCCCTCTTCAAGGAACTGCGACGCATGGGCAAGACGATCCTCATTTCCAGCCATATCCTCACGGAGTTGGCCGACTGTTGCAGTTCGATAGGCATCATCGAGCGGGGCAAGCTCTTGATGTCTGGTCCGATCGACGAGGTCTATCGCCGCATCCGCGGAAATCGTACGGTGCGGATCCGCTTTCTGGAAAACATGGAAACCGGTCTGGCGATCGTCCGCAGTATGCCCGAGACCCGCGACGTACAGATTGAGGACCATCACGTGACCGTGGAGTTGGCGGCCGACGACAACCAGGTGGCCGGGCTGATGGAGAAGCTCGTGGCCGCGGGCGTGCGGATGAGTTCCTTTGCCGAGAAGGAGCCGACGTTGGAAGATCTGTTCATGATGGTGACAAAGGGGGTGGTGGCGTGAAGGGCAGTTTTCAGTTTTCAGTTTTCAGTTGTGTCGCTTTTACTTTTACTGACAACTGAGAACTGAGAACTACTGGGAAAATGGAAAATGAAGAGAGATTACAAAGACTTGATTGTGTGGCAAAAGGCGATGGACTTAGTGGTGGTTATTTATCAGACCACTCGGAGCTTCCCTAAAGAGGAGACTTATGGACTAACATCGCAAATGCGGCGGTCGGCGGTTTCAGTTCCGAGCAATATCGCTGAAGGACAGGGGAGGCCAACACGCAGTTACTTTTGCGTGTTTTTGGGCCATGCCAAAGGATCGCTCGCTGAACTAGAAACCCAAGCCATGATTGCCCAGCGTCTAGGCTATCTGCCAACCCACGGATCACTCCTGCCGCAAATTGTGGAAGTTGCTCGCCTCCTCAACGGCCTCATCAACTCACTGACAACTGACAACTGACAACTCCCCCATGTATTTGATTGAGAACCCGGTATTGCAGCGCGAACTTTTGGTCAATCTCCGCATGAAGCGGGCGTTCGTCCTGTTGCTGATCTATATCGCCCTGCTGGGCGTGGTTGTTTACGTAGCGTGGCCGACTCAGTCGCGATTGGATCTGACGCGCCGCCCACAGGAAGCGTCGCGGTTGGCCGATCTGTTCTTCCTGGGCCAATATGCCCTGCTGTCGCTCATGGTTCCCAGCTTTGCTGCCGGCACGATCACGGGTGAAAAGGAGCGGCAGACCTACGAAATGTTGCTGGCCAGCCCGATGCGGCCCGGTGCCGTGGCGCTGGGCAAGCTGCTGGCGGCCTTGTGTCACTTGGCCGTGCTCGTGTTCTGCTCGCTGCCGATCGTCATGCTCTGCTTGCCGCTGGGAGGCGTGTCGCCTTACGAAGTGCTGGCGACCTACTGCGGAATGGCGGCCTGTGTGACGTTCTTCGGCATGATTTGCGTGGCAGCCAGCAGCTACTTTACCCGCACCATCGCAGCCCTGGTCGTTTCTTACATGGTGATCCTGCCGCTGACCCTGGTGGGCGTTCTGTTCTACGCGCAGACATCCGGCTTCTGGCGATTGGTGATGATTGGCGGGGTGTTGCCTATCGGCTGCCTGGCAGGATCCGTGGCTTTGCTGACGGCCACCAGTCGCCGACTCCTGCATCCGTCCGACGTGGGCGCGGAGGGCAGAGACGTTGTCGATCCCGACTTCGAGCAGAAGATGGCCGTGGGTATGGTCATCCGCAGTGACCAGTTTCCAGACAAGCTTTTCGCTCCGACCAATCGCAACGATCTCATGGCCGATGGGGTCAATCCGATTTTCGACAAGGAGATGCGCAGCGAACTGTTCGGCCAGGGCACGCTTATGTTGCGGTTGGTGATCCAGTTGAGCATGTTGCTGGCCCTGCCGCTGATGGCGGTCTGCCTGTATATCAAGCCCGTCTGGGCACCGTGGTACACTTGCTACATCGTGTTGTTTAACGTGCTGGTAGGCCCGGTCTTTTCCGCCGGCAGCGTGACCAGCGAGCACGAGCGGCAGACGCTGGAATTACTGCTCACGACGACCGTTTCGCCGTGGCAGATTCTCGGCGCCAAGCTGATTTCCGGGCTGAGAGTATCGTGCGTGCTGACGGCATTCATCCTCTGGCCGCTACTCTTGGCCTGGCTCTTGCCGCCCTGGACGTACCGATTCGACACGCTGACGATCCTTCGCTATTTTGTCATTGTGGCCCTGACTGCGCTGACGACGACCATGCTGGCCATGTTTTGCTCAGTGATCTTTTCGCGAACGAGCGTGAGCATGATGGCGACCTATGCCATTCTTTTGCTGCTCTACGCGGCCCCCGTGGCGGCCTGGATTTTTGCCCAGGAGTTTTCGCCGTCGGTGCGTGCGCTTGTCTCGGGTCAGATTACCACCGGCTGGAATAGCCCCTTCACATGGCTGCAATGGTTTACGGCAACCAGCCCCCTGGCCGCAACATTCAGTCTACCCTTGACGTTTGGCGATATGCAGAATCAGCCCACTGGCGCTGGATTCTGGTGGCAACACGCCGCCTCGGCATTTATTGCGTTTTACGTTTTGCTCGATGCCTTCTTGTTGGGTACGATGTTATGGTTATTCCATCGTCGGTGGCGGGTGTGGTATTAACCCCCCTCACTATCGCTCAAGGGATCGATTATAATTGCTGCCCAGCGTGTTATTTACTCTTCACCTCCTAGGGTAGGTTGTCATGACGACAGAATCGGCTATTTTGGAAGAGTTGGGCGAGGTACCTGCGTTTTGGATGCGGCGGCATCTGCTGGGACTGGAAGAACTCTCGGCCGAGGAAATTACGCTGATCCTCGACAAAGCGGCCATTTTTCGCCGGGTTCTCGATTCACACGGCCGCAAGATTGTCACTTTGGCAGGCAAGACCTGCTGCAATCTCTTTTTTGAGAACTCCACTCGTACGAAGACGAGTTTTGCCTTGGCGGCGCGGCGACTGGGGGCCGACACACTCGATTTTTCTGCCTCCAATAGCAGTCTTTCCAAGGGTGAAACCTTCATCGACACGGCCAGAAATATCGAAGCCATGGGCATCGACGCGATGATCGTGCGACATCAGACGCCGGGCAGCCCCCATTTGCTCTCGCAGAATTTACGCTGCTCGGTAATCAATGCCGGCGACGGCGCCCACGAGCATCCCACCCAAGGGTTGTTGGATATCATGACCATCCGGCAGCGGCGGGGCAGCCTGAAGGGTCTGACCGTGGCCCTCGTGGGCGACATCCTCTTCAGCCGCACGGCCCGCTCGAATATCTGGGGCCTAAAGAAGCTGGGGGCCCACGTCATCGTCTGTGGACCCTCGACACTCGTTTCGCCCCGCTGGGCCGAATTGGGCGTGGAATACTGTTACAGCCTCGATGACATCCTACCGCGGGTGGACGTGCTCAACCTGCTGCGGATTCAGTTCGAGCGGCAGGCGACGCGGCCCTTCCCCTCGGTCCGCGAGTATGCCCACCTGTATACGATGGACAGCGAGCGGCTTGCGCGCACCAAGCCGGACGTGCTGATTTTGGCTCCCGGACCGATTAACCGTGGCGTGGAAGTTACGCCCGACGTAGCCGACGGTCCGCAGTCGGCGATCCTCGACCAAGTGACCAATGGAGTCGCCGTACGAATGGCCGTGTTGTGGTTGCTCTGTAAAAACAAGATGACGAATGACGAAGGCGTCCCGAATTGAAATCTGAGATCCCTAATCCCTAATCCCTAATCCTCCCCATGCCGAAGCTTCTCATTACCAACGGCCGTGTTATCGATCCTAGTCAAAACATGGACCGCGTGACCAACCTGCTCGTAGTCGATGGCCGCATTGCCGCTTACGATGCCCAGTCCGATGGCTCCGCGGAAGTAATCGATGCCACGGGGTGGATCGTCGCACCGGGCCTGATCGACATCCACGTACACCTTCGCGAGCCGGGGTTTGAGGACGCCGAGACGATTGCGACGGGCACCGCCGCGGCGGTCAACGGCGGCTTCACTTCCGTGGCATGCATGCCTAATACAGATCCGCCAATTGATACCCAGGGTACGGTCGAGTTGATCCGCCAGACGGCTGTGGAAAAGGGGCTTTGCAACGTCTTCGTGGTGGCCTGCGTGAGCCAGAACCGCGAGGGCAAACAGTTGGCTGAAATCGCCCAGTTGGTCGAGGCCGGTGCGGTTGGCTTCAGCGACGACGGATCCCCGGTGCATGATGCCGAACTCATGCGGCGGGCCTTTGAATATTGTAAAATGTTTGATAAGCCGGTGATGAACCATGCCGAGGTCTGTGAGCTGAGCCAGAAGGGCGTAATGCATGAAGGGCTGGTATCGCTGGTGCTCGGGCTGGCGGCCATTCCTGCCGCGGCCGAAGACGTGATGATCAGCCGCGACATTTCTCTAGCCGAGGCGACCGGCGGCCGCCTACATGTGATGCACGTTTCAACAGTCAATGGCGTCGAGGCCCTGCGGCGGGCCAAACTCCGCGGCGTCCGCGTTACCGCTGAAGTCACGCCGCACCATTTCACGCTCACCGATGACTGTCTGCGGACCTTCGATTCCAACTATAAGATGAACCCGCCGCTCCGCGGTCAGGAGCACGTCGAGACGATCATCGCCGGGCTGAAAGACGGCACGATCGACTGTATTGCCTGCGACCATGCCCCGCATCCCAAGGAAAAGAAGATGCAGGAGCTTGACCAAGCCCCCTTCGGCATTGTGGGCCTGGAAACTTCCCTGGGCCTGGTGGTGACGCGGCTGATTGCTCCCGGCCATCTCGACTGGTCCACGGCCCTGGCCAAGATGACGATCAATCCCGCGCGGATCCTGAAGCTTAATAAAGGAACGCTCCAGATCGGGGCCGCCGCCGATATCACCGTCATCGATCCCGACGTCCGTTGGCAGGTTGATCCCGCGAAATTGCGATCCAAGAGCAGTAACACGCCCTTTGCCGGATGGGAATTGCAGGGTAGGGCAGAAATCGTGGTGGTCGGTGGGGTGGTGAAATTGAGGCGGAATGCTCTACCTTATTGACGGTTACAATCTGCTAAACGTGGCAAGCGTTCCGGTGCCGATTCGGGGGCGGACGAACTTGGAAAAGGCCCGGCTGGCGCTCTTGAATTTCCTGGCAGAATCGCTCGATCCGGATGAAGTCTCGCAGACGGTGGTGGTGTTCGACGCCCACGATCCGCCGCCCGGCTTGCCGCGGGAAATACGTCATAAGGGACTGCTCGTCCGCTTTGCTGCCCGCGAGGAGGATGCCGACACGCTCATCGAAGAGATCATCCGGGAAGATTTTTCACCGCAGCGGTTGACGGTCGTCTCCAGCGATCATCGTATTCAGCGGGCGGCTAAACGGCGACGTGCCAGGGCGGTCGATAGCGACGTCTGGTATGCCGAGGTTCTTCGCGCCCGGCGGCAGCGACAGCGAGCTGCGGCTGACGGCCCGGAGCGGCCCAGCGGCCCGCTGTTGGAGGAAGAAGTGAGCTATTGGCTGCGGGAGTTCGGGGAGGGTAGCGAGGGTGAGAGAGGTGAGAAGGGTGTGAAGAGTGAGGGTGAGAAGGGCGGGAAGGGTGTGATTGGCGGGTAGGCTTAGCGCAACCCTTTTTCGCGCAGAATAGCATCGATCCAGCGAGCATCGGACTCACCCAATCGGGGCACGGGATCGAGGCGATAACCCAGGCGGGCATAACGGCCGTCGCGGTGGCAATCGTCGACCAGTTCCTGGAGTCGCAGGACAACGTCCTCATCCGTTGGCCGCAGCGGCACGCGAATGTTCAGGAGCGGCTGCCGGAGCGGCATGGGGTAGATTTCCGCTGCGATTCGTTGCGTCGTCCGCCGAACGCAAACGATAGATGACGAACGACATGCCGCCGGCAACCGATCTTCCGGCAGGGCGAGCACGTAATTGCCGGCACGAATCAGGTCGATTTCAACTCCTTTTCAGAACAATGTGACATTGAATAACCAAACCAACACCAACGCCAAGACGATCGGTGCGAAAACCAATGCCACGAGCAGCCCGATCGGTATCCGACGAGGCGGATCGACAACCAGACTCAAGCTGACTTCGCTATCCGAAGGCCCTTCAAGGCCCGCAGGCAAGTCCGGCAAGGTGTCTCGCAAAAGTGCTTCCATCGTCAGCGGCGGAGAGTCGCCTCCTGAGGAGTTGTCCCATTCCCATCCCGTAATGGGTTGGGCGATGACCGGCGGCGGAACGACCGGTGCCGAGAAGCGTTGATCGTCGGGAGGCAGCAACGGCAGCATCTGCACTGGCGGTGGTTCAGGCAGGCCCAGCGGTTCCATCGGCGTAATCGACATAGCCGACGCCGAGACCGACTTCTCCGTAATCGGCGGTGCCAAGGGGGCACCCGAAGCGATCGATTGTTGTTGATTCTGAAACTCTTTTGTCCAGGGCGCCAGGCGGTCGATGACTGCCAAAGGTGACGCAACCCGTTGGGCAGGATCCTTGGCCATCATGTCGGCCAATACGTCCACAAACGGGTTGCTCAGTTGATGATTCAATCGCCGGGGATCCAAAGGTTTCAAGCTGCAATGGGCGCGCGCCTTGTCCGATGTCGTGCCGCCAGGGAACGGCACCTTGCCTGTCACCGCGTAATAGAGCGTGCAGCCCAGCGAATAAATATCCCAGGCCGGCACGGGGTTCCAGGGCGAAAGGATATGGTCGGGCGAAAGATAATCGGCGGTGCCGACGATCTTGCCGTAACGTGGATCCTGGGTGGCGTTGGAAGAATACATGGGGCCGGCCAAACCGAGGTCAGACAACTTGGCGTCGCCCTCCGGCGTGACCAGCACATTGCCAGGCTTCACATCGCGATGTACGATGCCCTGTTGGTGGGCATGGTGGAGTCCTTCGGCAACCTGCGAGATGATGTTGGCCGCCGCTTCCATGCTCAACGGGCCGCTACGGCGGACCAGTTTCCGCAGATCGCAGCCAGGTACGTATTCCGTGACCAGAAAATTCACATTGCCATCGTTGCCCGCGTCTACTGCCCGCACCAGTTTTGGATGGTTCAAACTGCCGAGGGCCTGGATCTCTCGGGCAAAATTGGCAATCGCCTCCGGCGTCGACTTGTCGCGCGGAAGAACCTTAATGGCGACAACTCGTCTGAGGATCGGATCCTCGCCCTTGAAGACATGTCCCATGCCTCCCTGGCCGATCGAGTCGATGATGCGGTATTTGCCGAGTGTGAACTTGGTCCGGCCGTCGAGCAATTGCTTGGCCTGCCATGCGTTCAAAAGGCCAAGTTCAACGATCTTTTCCGAGAGCTCCTGATCCGTGGGGGCGAGCACCGCTAGGCCACTATCGCCATTGCGCAACGCCGTACGGACCTCTTCAAGTTGCTGGGCAGTCAGCAACCCGCTGGTCAGGGCACAATTCTCGAAATTCAAACGACGGGTATCGTTCACAGGGCTTTGACAACAAGGAAAGGGATTCCGCGCAATATAGCTCTTACGTTACCCCGTAGTTGCTGAAGTCGCAAGCGGTGAACTGTCTTCAACTTTCTGGTTGAAACCCCCGCGGCCACGACTTTGGCAGGGGCGCTTCGAAGAGCATTGCCTCGCCGCGGACCGGATGAGTGACAACCAAGCGCAGCGCGTGCAGCGCGATTCCGGGAGAGAACTTCAACTGGCTGCCGTACTTGAGGTCGCCGACCACCGGGTGCCCCTGGTGGGCCATTTGCAGCCGGATCTGGTGCTTTCTCCCCGTTTCCAACTCGACTTCCAAAAGCGACATCCGGCCGTCGCTGGTAAGCAGACGGTAGGCGAGTCGCGCCTCCTTTGCCCCCGAACAACTGCTGTCGACTACATGCATGCGGCGATGCCGTTCGTCCTGAATGAGCCAATTAGTGCAATTTCCACTAGCCGGATGTGGGGTTCCTTCAACGAGTGTCCAGTAAATCTTTTGGATCGCGTGCGTGCGAAACTGTTCGGTCATCCGCGCTGCGGCTTTCGAGGTGCGGGCCAGAAGGATGACCCCTGTCACGGGGGCGTCCAGCCGGCTCATTACACCCAGGTAGACGCTTCCCGGCTTCTGATACTTTTGTTTGATGTAGTCCTTGGCCACGCTCAACAGCGTGGGCGTACCGTCAGGCGTACCCATTGTCGGCAAACCGGCTGGCTTGTTTAGCACCAGCAAGTGGTTGTCTTCGTAGAGGACGGTGAGGCTAGGGGTGGGCATGACGGATGTTGCGCAAGCCAGCGGGTATACTTCTTAAACAACAAATTGTAAATTGACAAATTGTAAATTGTAAATTACTGCAAAACAATGAACTGCCAGAAACGCCCCAAACTTATCCTTGCCAGCCGCTCCCCTCGCCGTCGCGAATTACTGACCGAGGCGGGCTATGAATTCGAGATTGTTGTTCCGGACCAAGCAGCCGAATGTGGAGTTTGCAGCCGGGAGACACCCGAAAAGCTCGTTGCACGTCTCGCTCGCCAGAAGGCTGCCAACGTGGTGCCGAAAATCTCCCAGGGAGTGGTTCTCGGCTGCGATACCGTGGCCGAATGCGAGGGGCAAATCCTTGGCAAGCCAGCCAATGAAGAGCATGCTCGACAAATGTTGCAAATGCTCAGCGGACGCGATCATCGCGTACACAGTGGGCTTTGTCTTTGGAACGTGCCCGACGGTATTCCCGCGATCCGCGTGGCCGTCACCAGCCTGCGGATGGATCGTCTTTCGGCCGCGGAAATCGAGGACTACCTGGCCGGCGGTTTGTGGGAAGGCAAAGCCGGAGCCTTTGGCTACCAGGACCGGTTGGGCTGGGTTCATGTTGTAGCGGGCAGCGAAACGAATGTGGTTGGGCTGCCGATGGAATTGCTGGCAGAAATGTTGGACGAAATGACGAATGACGGATGAATCTCAGTTGCCCAGCCGCCAAACCTTCAAGGCACGGGCCGCAGGGTGCCCGCGACCCTTTCGTCATTCGGATTTCGTCATTTTCTCACGCGACCATGTCTTTGAGGTTTTTCAAGGCCCGGACCTTGATCTTCACGGAGGCCGGCTTGGCAGGGATATCTCTCACCTCGCCGGGCTTGAAGGGATTTGGCACGCCCTTCTGTTCCGCTTTGGCGGGCACAATCTTTCGCTCGATCTTAACGAGGCCGGGAATCGCGAAGACACCGGAACCCTGTGGACAGAGACTCTTTTTGATCTCATCGGACAAAGCGTCAATCACCTTGGCCACGTCCTGCTTGTTCAGGCCCGAAACCTCGGCGATGTTTTTCAAAACCTCGGTTTTGCTGGGAGCTTTGGGGGCAGCTTTTGCCATTGGGAATAACCCTCCATGAATGTTCTGAGTGTGATAGTTAAATGAATTGGCGTTTTCTGCTTCTCGCATAGGTTTTAAGGATCTTTGGCAAAAAATGCAACCCTCCTTCGGCAAAAAAAGAGCGACCTCGGACAATCCTACCACCAGATAGGGTGATTAACGTGACTATTGAGCAACCATGCATGGGATAGGCAATATCATTTTTTCGCGTTTTCGCTACCATTGGTTAAATAACAATACACTACACGAGTGGATATTGCCCTCGAATTTAGGGAGAATACCGAGGTATCTACTTGTCTACCGATGTTTCAAATAATGGCCCTTCGCTGGGAGCAGCAAGAAAGTATAGCCGGCGGTCAATGCTTTCTCAGCGAAAGCTGGACCAGATCATGAGCAGCTTGCCGCCCTTGGTTCGATACAGAAACGGACCGTCGGTCCCTGACACGGATTTCCGAGAGCTGTAGTGGGGATGCCGTTTTATCCTCCGCACTGGCAACTTGGACGGCCAGCGGAACCGTCACGCCCAATGTCAGTATTTGAGATCTATTGATTCTGTTACCGGTCAGCATTTTGATTATCATTTGTTTCTCCAAGCAGTTGTTCTGAAAGAGCCTCATTGTCTCATTTGCTTCCAGGTCGCCTACATCTGGGCTAAAGGTACAGCTACTTGGGTTCAAGGGATTTGGGCGAGCGGGCTGCGCCCAGGATGCGACCCGACACGAGCGGTTTGTCGAGCGTTTACGGTTCATTCTCCTTGTTGGTCTTCTACTCCGCCAGGATCGCCAGGTCGATATACTGGCCGCCGATAGACTGGTGCGTATGCACGGCGATGGTGTTGGCGCCTTTGCGCAAAGCCTTGTTCAAGCGATCCGTCACCATGTGCAACTGGTAGTGACTGATGAAGCCCCCGACGCCAAGGATTTTCTGCCCATTGACATAGACCTCGGTGTCCTCGTCGTGAAGCAGCACCATCGCGCCCTTCTTCAAAACGCCGCCGTCGTACTGGAATGTCTTCCTCAGATAGATGTCGGCGTTCTTCCATTCCGTCCGGATGTTGGGGTAACCTTGGCCGAACGGCGCAAGTCCGGTCTTCCACGACGTGTCGTCGAACCCTTCCTTCATCCAGCCCTCGGCAGGCTTCTCCGTGACGTACTTGTAAGGAGTGCATAGGTTCCCGTCCTGCACGGCGCCGAGAAGCACTTTCCACCGCGGTTCGACGGACTTCCTGGCTGGTGTGATGGCCGCCGTTTCATCGCGTTCATAAGCCGCCTGCCGCGAAGTGATATCATGCAGCTTCTTCACGTCGAACTTCGGCTTGCGATCGTAGTAGTACAGCCCGTTCTTCTCCTGTTCGACATCGGTCAACTGCGTATAGCAGAAGCCGAACAGGTGCGGATTGTCAAGCAGGGCGTCGATCGTGCCCTGGTAGCGCTCGTAGAACTCGTTGAAATTCTTCGGTCCCGAGCCATAGCTCCAACCGCCCTCGACGGCCCAGCCGATGCCGCCGATCTCGCTGACCATGAAGGGAAGCCCGCGGTCGGATCGCAGCGAGGGCTTGCCGACGTAACGCGCAGGCACGCCCAAATCCTCCGCGCTCACGGACAGATTGCCCATCCATCGTTGGCGGAGGGTCGCCGGGTTGCCTTCATAGTCATGGGCGTCGAGGACTTCAGGGTGCGGCATGGTGTGCGTCCAACCGCTGGTCTGCAGCGCTGGCCGCGTCGGATCGACCGCCTTGGTGATGTTCCAGATCATCTGCTGAAGCTCGCTCGCCTTCTTGTCCTCTTCGTTGAAGGGACACCAACCGACGATCGCTGGATGGTTCCTGTCCCGCAAGAGAATCTCGGTCCATTCATTGACATAAGCCGAGTACCCCTGTGGTTCAAAATTGAATCCCCAATCGGGGAACTCGCCCCACACCATGTAGCCGAGCTTGTCGGCCCAGTAGAGGAACCGCGGCTCGAATACCTTTTGATGCAGTCGCGCGCCGTTGTAGCCGCAGGCCATCGACAGTTCGATGTCTTTCTTCAGGGCCTCGTCGGAAGGGGCCGTCCAGATGCCGTCGGGATAGAAGCCCTGGTCGAGGATCAGCCGCTGGAAGACTGGCTTGCCGTTGATAAGAATCTTCCGCCCCTCGATTGCGACCTTGCGCAGGCCAAAATAGCTCTTCAGTTCGTCGATCTTTTCCTTGCCGCTAAAGAGCGTCAGCTTCAAGTCATACAGGAACGGAGCGCCCGGCTCCCAAAGCTTCTTTTCGCCAAGGGTCAGTACAAGTTGGTTCTGCCAAGGGCCCGTGGTCGCGTCAGCGCCGACCGGCTTGCCATCCGCAAAGGCATCGGCCTTGAGTGTCAGATCCTTGTCGAGGCCGTTGATCTTGGCCTCGATCGTGACGCGGGCGTTGTCCGGGTCTGGCACGATGGAAATACTCTCCACGAACGACGAGCCGACCGCCTCGAGCCACACGCTCTGCCAGATCCCGGTTGTCCGCGTGTAGATGCAGCCTCCGCTCTGGTCGGGCGATTGCTTGCCCCTGGGCTGGAGGCCGCTTCTGATGTCGTCGAAGACCTTGACGACGACTTCATTCGTGCCGTCCTTAAGGAATTTCGTGATGTCGAAGGCGAAGGCGGCACTCTCGCCAATGTGCGTCCCGGCGAACTGGCCGTTGATGAAGACCCAGGCCTGGTAATCGACCCCTCCGAAATGGATTCTCACCCGCTTGCCTTTCATGGCCGCGGGCACCTCGAACGTGCGGCGATACCAGACGTTCTTCAATAGCTCGGTATTGCCCAGTCCCAGGCCGGAGAGCTTGCTCTCGGGGCAGAATGGGACGATGATCTTGCTATTGAGATCCTTGCCGTAAGTCAACCCCCGAGATTCTCCGTCGGCCGCCTTGTCGACCTCGAACTGCCATGGGCCGTTAAGCGATATCCAGTTCTCGCGGCAAAGATCAGGACGGGGATGTTCTGGGCGCGGAACATCGGCCGATGCGTTGCCAGCGATAACAGTCAGAACGGCCAGAATGGCGAACTGAACGAACAAATTGTGGTTTCGATTCATGGTTGTCCTCGTTTCTCGTTAGGGGTGTGGTTTCGCGGGTTCGATCGGCACCTCGCAGAAGGTGAGGGCGGCGATGCCGTTCTTTCCGTAGAGCAGGTTCTTGGGATCCCAACTCCTGTCGACCAGGTAGGTGATCGTCTTCGCATCGGCGGTCGCCGCCAACTTGAGCGCGACCACGTTCCCGGACGCCGCACCCGCGACAATTCCTCCTTTTGCTCCGTCGAGGTAGAATTGGCTTAGCAACGCATCGTTCCAGGCCATGGGTTGGTCGAACTCCAGGGCGATCTCATCTTTCCGATCATTCGTATAGTAGGCCTTTTGCAAGTCTGGGGCCGCGATCGGTTTGTCGAAGACCTTCCTGTAGTTGTCGCGTTCCAAGAGCGGCGCCATGGAGAGGCCCATTTTCTCGTAATCATCCGTTTTGAAATGACAGTTTGCGCCGCTGGGGATCTGCAAGGTGGGCATGACGCTCAAGTTGGAATAGAGCCGCGACAGGCGGCGCTGGACATCGCGCAGCTTGTCGCTGTTTCTGGTTCCACCCTGGGAGCAGGCATTGGGCCAGATTTGGAAAAGGTAGTAATGCCGGATGTTCGGGTAGTCCTCTTTCCAGGCCGCGGTCAAATCGACCCAATACTGCTGATACGTCTCGCAGCCATAACAGTTATCGGGCCCGTCAAGCCCTTGATCGGCTTCACCCTGGTGCCACAGAACGCCGCGGATGCCATGCGTTAGTCTGGCCGCCACCACGCGCCGCAGCAGGTTGCGGTAGATGCGGTAGGCGTCGTTGGCGGTGCCGTAATGGTCGGCCGGATCGGGCATGTGCTGGTCGATCCGCGTGCCGCCGACCGCCCCGTTGAGGATGCAGATCGGAATCTTCTCGTCTGCCACGAGTTTCTTGGCCAGCGCCATACCCCAAGCACTGATGAAGTGAATGCGGTCTGGAGAAGTGGGCGTCAACCTTTCCACCACCGCATTGCCCCAGCCACCGCTGGTCGGCTCCCCGTCAACCTCGCCATTACCGCCATAGCTGCGGATCCATGGACTGTTCGTGTGGGTAAGATCCTGGCGTTTGACGGTATTCTCATAGTTGTAGCCCACGGCATTGGACTGGCCGTCGATGATGTAGGCGTCGCCGCAAACCAGATTGCCGACGGTATGCAGAACTTTTTCCACATTCCCGCTCTTGGTTCCGAACTCGACCTTGTAGATGATCAAACCCGGCTTGAGCTTGACCGCGAACGCATAGCTTTTGTCCGCGTTGGGTTTCTGGCTCTCGGTCTCGATCGGCTTGTCGTCGGCATAAAGCTTGAGGAACACCGACTCGGGGGAATCCGTTAGGGTGCCGTTGTAGTTAAGCGTGCCCTCGTTCTTGCCATCGCGGGCAAAGAACTGGTTGTCGACGGGCTTCTCGTCCTTGTCGGGCGTGCGCTCGACCCATGCATCCGTCGCAGGTTCCTTGACCACGATCTGGATAGCCTGGGTTACCGGTTTGCCGCCATTGCTCACGGTCGCAGTGACGGTCATTGTCCCGCTGTTCTGCGCGCGCTTGAGCAGGAGTTTGCTGGGCAGGAGTTTGCTGGGCAGAAGTTTGCCGGGAGCGATCTCCTTGATGACCGCCAAACCGGACACCGTATAGCCAGACTTTAATGAGCCGGCGCCCTTGGCCTGCATGGCGCTCAAATTGGCAACCTGCGGGACGATTTCGATCGTCTCCCGGCCATTCCACGTTGCCGGCGCTTGCAGGGTAAAAACGGGGTCCGGGATGTCTTCCCGGACGGTTACCGGAATGTCTAGGGTTTTCACTCCATCCGCAAAGACCGCCTTGAACTGGAGCGTGAACGACTGGTCCCCCGTCACTCGGCCGGCATCGAGCGTGAAATGGAACCGGTCAACATCTGCAATCGTCTCCAAACGGCCGCTCTTGATGATCCAGTAGACCTTTTGCGCGCCGCCGGCCTGGGCCGCAACCGTGGCGCTCTTGCCTTCCAAGAGGTCGATGCGTTTCTGCGAGACGGAGAAATCGTGGCCCGACTGCACCAGCGGTCCAACCACGGTTTGCCGGGGTTTCTGATTTTCATACTGTAGTTTCACCCAGTCGGCGGAGCGCGCGACCTTGGAAACGCGGGCCTCGTCAATATCGCCCTTGAACCCGTAAGAACCGCCCCAGCCGCCGAGATACATCTTCACCGTGCTCTTCAGCGCCATGAGAGAATCTTTGGACGTAACCATACCATCGAGACGTCCATTCACGTATAGCCGCGATTCACCCTTTTCGTACGTGTGGACGACGTGCACCCATTCCGATTTGGCGAACGAACTGCTGCCGCGTACGCCGGCAGGTCCGTAGCAGTCGGTGACGACCTGCGCCGGCCGTCCCGACATGATCTGGATCATAGTCCGGGGCTCCCCGCCGCCCCAGCAAAATATCCTATCGCCCAGTTTGTCGTCCCTGAACCAGAGTTCGGTGGAGTGAGGACTGTCACCGGTGGGAAAGGCTGTAATGTTTTCGCCGCAGTTGATCCCTTTGCCTGGCTCAAAGTGTCGGCCCCTGCCAATCATTCCGGAAGAAGGCGTGGTGCCCGTATCCTTGACCTCGATTGTGCCGACCTCATCCTTGACTGGGTCGGCCATGTGGAAGACACTGAGATATCCGTTGGATGCATTGAACACCGCCGCGCCGCTGGACTCGCTCTTGGAGTCGGCCTTGCCCCAGAACATTTTTAATTCCTGGTGTGCGTTCCCCTGGATCCTGGGGATGCGGACCCAGATGCAGGCGCTGCCTTTTGCGGCGTTCCATTCTTCAATTTGATAGGCCAGCGGCTTCCCATCGGCAGAGAAGCGGATGTCACCGCCATCGGCCTTGGCTTGGCTGAAATCGAACCAGTCCTTGTCCAAACGCACAAGCAAAGGAAAGCCTTCTTCCGAGGCCGAAGCTGGCAGATTCGCGCCTTCGGGCGTGGTGAGAATGTAGAACGAGCCGAAATTCTGCCAAGCGGGGTATTGCGCCGAGACCGTTTGCGCGAGCAGCGAGAGTAGCGCCACGCTTAATAGAGTTGGTTTGAACATGGGTGTTATCCCTGCTCCCCTTAGCCGGGCCATTGCCGCAAGCGGCGCGCGACGGTTCACATGGTTGATCTCGATCCTCATGGAATCCTCTTGGAAGTGGTGGGCGGGTTGACGGTCCTTTTTCCCTGCGGGGAACGGTCGTGGTGGGTGTGTCAGGCAGGCTTCGTTATCATAACTCCCGGCCGACCCACAAGCAAGCTACCGTTGCTGGAGCAAGCGTTCGCACTGTTCCAGGCTCGGACGGACAAGACGTGGTCCTTCACGGACTGTCTCTCGTTCCAGATCATGGGCCAGCGCGGTATCTTACTTGCCTTGACAGGGGACCGCCACTTCCGCCAGGCAGGATTTCAGACCGCCTTCAACGCCGCAGACCGTTGACTTTCAGCATATCTGGCTGAGAGAGTGTTGTTCTCCTGAACCTTGCCGCGGTTCGGGGTCGGAGGGCACCCGTCCGATCGGTTTACCGCGAGCGGGCACGATGGAAACCGCCTCGTCTCTTCGCGAGCGACTGGTTGATAATTCCGACCGTGTCTGCGCGGATTCGATCGGCAATTACGCGGCTGCGTTGACCGAGGGTTTTCCGTGTCTGCGAATTCGCCCAGCGCGGCCACCATGCGCCGGTGCTCGACGACCGCCAAGGCCGTTTCTCGCCACAGTTCCGGTTCGTTTTCTGGCATTGATGACACGATATTCGATCGCTTGCACGGAAACAGACAGCCGTGCCGCGATGGCCTGGTAAGACATGCCGTTGACGTATTTCCAGATCAGCCTTCCCTAATAGCGGTTTTTTGGACGAAAATAGAAAATAATTCCCTTTGAAGAATATCTTGCGACACATTTAGGGAACTTCTGTGTGACCTTCCAGAGCACCACCGGCACCGCCACGATCGCGGTCACCGATGGTAAGCACGAGATCGCGGCTCCGGTCGAACTGGCCAACCGCCTCGATGTCAGCGGCAGCATCTCCGGAACCGGCCCCTTGACCATGAGCGGAACCAACGGCACGCTGATCCTCAGCGGCACCGGCCTCTATACCGGCGGCACGATCGTGAATGCCGGCATCCTGGCCGTGACCACCAGCACCGCCATCCCCGACAATCAGAGTTTGACCGTCGGTGCCGGTGGAACGCTGATCTTTGATCCTTCGTACAGTGCCGGAACGATCCAAGGCATGTCGCTTGCGGCTTCGCCCGTAACGGCCAGGGCTTCCAAGGTGATCGGTCTTGGCATGAACGTACCATTTCCCGGAGAATAAGGCAAACCCATTCTCCGGAGGCGACAAGGATGTTGCTGGATCGTATTTTCAAACCCTTTGTGGAAAAGCGGCCTTTCTGTGTCATGGTGCGGGCAGCTTTGGAGCGGATGCTATCACCACCCCGCTTGGATCAACTTTTTCGCGATCAGGCTGCGGAGCAGTATGAGCGGGAATTGTTGTTCTCATCCCTCGTCGAATTGATGGGGCTGGTGGTCACTCGCATCGAGCCCTCGGTGCTTGCTTCCTATCGAGCGTTGAAAGACCAATTGGGAGTCAGCGACGAGGCCGTGTATCAAAAGCTGCGGGGCGTCGAGACTGGTGTGGCGGAGGCTTTAGTGCGAGATTCGTTTTCCGAGGCAAACGGTGTCTTGCGATACTTGAAGGCATTCGATCGACCGTGGGTACGTGGAAAACGGGTGAAGGTTCTGGACGGCAATCTTCTCTCGGCAACGGAACGACGCATCAGCGAACTACGGACCATGTGGGACGCGCCGCTGCCTGGACGAGCGTTGGTCATATGGGACCAGGAATCGCGACTAGTAGAGAACGTTATTTTGACGGAGAACGGGCACGCCTCGGAAAGGTCGCTGTTGGACGAGGTCTTGGACTCGGTTGCAGCACATGACCTCTGGATCGCAGACCGCAACTTTTGCACTCTCGGATTTCTCTATGGTTTGTGGATCCGCAAGGCACGATTCGTCATCCGGCAACATGGCCAATTACCGGGAATTCCCCAGGGAAAACGCCGTCGCGTCGGAAGGACCAAGTGGGGAGAACCGGTCTGGGAACAGGCGATGACGATTACCTATCAAGGTCGCACACGGACGGTACGTCGCATCACGATCCTCTTGCGGCAACCGACGCGCGATGGAGATCGCGAACTCCACATCTTGACCAATCTGACTCCGCGTGAAGCTTCCGCAATCAAAGTGGCGGAACTTTATGGCAAGCGTTGGACGATTGAAGTGGTGTTCTTGGAAATGCAAACGGCGCTGTGCTGTGAGGTGCATACGCTTGGTTATCCGCGTGCGGCGTTATTTGCCTTTTGTGTGGCCCTCGTGATGCAAAATACCTTCTCGATGTTTAAGGGTGCGCTGCGATCCGTTCACGGTGAGAGCAGAATCGACGAAGAGGTATCCGGAATCTTGCTTTCGCAAGAACTAAGAAAAGCCTACGACGGCATGATGGTTCAAATCCCGCCCAAACACTGGACGGCCTTCTCCACCATGCCATTAAAGGAATTCGCCGGCGCACTGAAATACTTGGCGCAAAACCTGGATCCTGCTCGCTACCCCAAGAACCCGCGTGGTCCCAAAAAGCCTCCGCCCAAGAAGAGGCGTTATCGCAATGGCGGTCACGTCGCGACCGCTGAAATCCTGGCCCTTCGTAACCATCCCCCTTGACCTTGGAAGCCCTGCCCGTAACGGCTGTGCCGGAACCGAGTACCTTGGCCCTGTTGTTTGCCGGCCTGGTGGTTGGGTTTGGGGCGTGGAGGAGGAAGAAATAGATTGCAAATTGAGAATTGCAAATTGCAAATTGTCCGACAACTGACAACTGACAACTGACAACTGACAAACTACCCGGCTGCCGTGGCAGACAGATCTTCGTGAAACGCATTCTATACCCTTGCCGGCCTACACCCAGAGGCCGGCGTGTGTCGGGAACACTACCCACCCCTGACCCGACACCTGCGTTTTTTCGAGCTTGGATCTGCCGCGGCAGCCGGTTTTTGATAATCGCACCAGCCCCCGCCTACCGTCGCGCGAACACTTCTCCGTGCGCCCCGAGAACTCGCCAAGTAAACAGTTCAGGCTCTCCGCCAAGTTTGTGGTGCGGGCGTCTCGCCTGCCTGGTTCAACCACAACATCTTGGGCAGGCGGGACGCCCGCACCACAATTATCCGCAAACCCGGCGGAGATCCCTTATTTCCCATTGGTTTTGGGACCGAGTTTCTGCGGACTGAGCACACGACCAAGCATTTCCTCCAAAGCCCAAGGAATGTTTCGTCACTTAGAAGTAGCCCTTAAGGGTGGGTTATGCTTGTGTTTGCAGGAAATATCTTCTAGGATAGAAAGTTATTGCTAGCTTTTGGGCTTTTTAATGGAACTTTACCCATGCGGCAACTATCCTAGGATGGTTGCAGAGCGAGGATTTGGCATCTGGCATGATTGGGTTATCTTATCACCTCAATGATAGGGGAACCAGAAACTTCATACAGTGGGAGACAGAAGATGGAGAAGCGGGGAGGAGCGTTCCCAAAGATTTTGCTTGCTGTTGCTGCAATCTCGATCTCTGTCTCATGGCCGGTGCCCTCTCTGCTTCAGGCGCAGGGAGTGCCTCCGCGGCCGTCGGCGAAGGAGCCTGCGAAGGAGTCTGTGGAGGAAGATGCCGCGTCGGGGAACTTTGCCGCCCCCGACCGCAATGTCGTGCAGGCGCTGAACAGGTGCCAAAAGGTATTGAAAGAACATCGCTACGGTGAGGCTCTGGAGGGGCTTAGCCAGATTCTTCGCAGCAACGAGGACTATTTCTATCAGCCGGACCGGAAGGTTTCCCTCTACAAGGGTCTGAAGGCCAAGGCCCAGCAACTCCTAGGACAAATGCCGCGCGAGGGTCGCGAGCTTTATGAAGTCCGCAGCGGGGCCGAGGCTCGCGATAAGCTCAACCGGGCCGTTGCCGCCGGCGATGACAAAGCCCTGGCGGAAATTTCCGCTCAGTTGTTTCATACTCAGGCAGGATGTGAAGCAACCTACCTGCTCGCACTGTATCACATGGACCATGGCGCGCCGCTGGCCGGAGCATTGACGCTGAAGCGACTCCGCGAAGCAGGAGCGGCGGCCGAGGTGTTCGAGCCGGGCTTGTCGCTCTCTCAGGCTGCTTGCTATTACCAGGCCGGCATGACTGGGGATTGCAAGCAGGTTTTGGCCGACCTGAAACGCCGCTTGGGGAACCCCGCCTTGCCGATTGCGGGGCGCGAGGTGCCTTGGTTCGGGCAGGAAAGCGATGCCCCGGCTTGGCTGGCTAAATTGACCGGTCTGCAACATAACGCCGCAGCGGTCGAAACCGACCGCTGGGCCATGTTTCGCGGCGATGCATCGCGAAATGCCTCGACCGTGGGTGGTGCGCCGTTGTTGAACCTCCGCTGGCGAGTTCCGGTGACCGACGATCCCATCTTGGAAAAGGCATTGCTCCAACAGCAGAACGACTATCGCGATCGCGGAGTCGCATTGTTTTCCGGACTCCACCCGCTGGCTGTCGGCGACAAAATTCTCATGCGCACGGTGTCGAACGTCCTGGCGGTTGATTTCCAAACGGGAAAGCGGATTTGGCCATCGACGCCTGAAGAAGAGCCAGGGGATACGCGTCCCAACCGCTTCGCGGGTGGTTTTATCGGGCGGAACAACATGAGCCAGCCGGCACAGTACGGCCAGCGGATCTGGGATGATGCGACTTACGGAACACTCAGTAGCGATGGCAGCCTGGTTTTCGTCATCGAGGAGCTACCCCTGGGAGTCACCGGGCCTAACGGTGGTGGGTTTATCGTTGTCGGCAACGGTCGCAGCGATCCGTCCAATCGAAGTATTACCAACCGGCTTGCCGCCTACGACATCCAAACGGGTAAGTATCGGTGGTGGTTGGGTGGCCAGGAGTCGTTGGGTCAGAGCGATACTTTTTTCCTCGGTCCACCGCTGCCTCTCCGCGGTCAGCTCTATGTGATGGCCGAGATCAAGGACGAAATGCGACTCTTGGCCCTGGACGGGGCCACGGGCAATCTTCTTTGGTCGCAGCAGTTGGCTATGGTCGAATCGAACATATCACAAGATCCGGTACGCCGTGTGGCGGGCGTTTCACCGTCTTATAGCGACGGCGTCCTGATTTGTCCCACCGGTTCCGGCTGCGTGGTAGCCGTCGACCTGGCAACCCGGTCGCTCCTCTGGGGTTATATCTACGGCCACCCTGGTGAACAACCGAGCATGGGGCGCCGCGGGCGGGGAAATCCGATCCAGGCCGCCTTCAACAATCCCAACGGTCCCGTGCCTCGTTGGCTTGACGCTACCGCCACGATAGTCAACGGCCGAGTGCTGCTTACGCCAGCCGAAGCCGATTTGCTTTATTGTCTGAACCTGGCCGATGGCAAGCCCGTGTGGGCTCCCCAGCCGCGCGGCGAGCACTATTACATTGCCTGCGTGCATCAGGGGGTGGTGGTCTTGGTCGGCCGCAACTCGATCGATGCCATCAACCTGGAAGATGGCAGCAAAGCATGGGATGGCCGAACCATCAACATGCCCTCGGGGGCCGGTGTCTGCGGCCGCGGCTTTTATGCCGGTGGGCAATACTTCGTGCCGCTTAGCAGTGGCGAGGTGATGTCCATCGATCTGGTGTCGGGTAAAGTGCTTTCGACCGTTAAGTCTCGCCGCGGTGCGGTGCCCGGCAATCTGGTTTGCTATCGCGGCCGGGTGATTTCACAGGGGTTGGACGGTTTGGAACTCTTTTACCAGATGGATGCCGCGCGAGACGAAGTGGCGCGCCGCCTGGCCGCTAATCCCGACGACGTCGAGGGGCTCACACTTCGCGGTGAAACATTTCTGGATGCCGGCAAGTCGGCCGAAGCTGTTGCCGATTTCCGTCGCGCCTACGGTCTGGATAAGAAGTCCGAGTCGCATGGTCGCACTCGCGAATTGCTTCGCGATGCCCTCTTGGCTGGGCTGCGCGACGATTTTGCCGCGCATCGCCCGATGGCAGGCGAAGTTGAACCTCTCCTGGACGACCCGATACAGCGGGCAACCTATCTCCGCACCATGGCGACTGGTCTGCACCGTGTCGGGGATTGGCGGCAAGCCGTTGAGTACTACATGAAACTCGTCGATCTAGAGGAGGCGAAGCCGGCCCTGGAAAAAGTCGACCGCTCGTATCTAGTCCGTCGCGACCGCTGGGTCCAGGCCCGGCTTGACATGCTTCGTAGTGAAGGAGGCGCCGTGGCCGCCGCCGAAATCGATCGCGTCTTGGAACCGCGCTTGGAAGATGCCAAAAAGGATACCAGCCGAGACGGTCTGAGGCGGTTTCTCGCCTTTTTCGGCAATCAACCTTTGGCCTTGCCAGCACGGGCTGAACTGCTCCGGCGGCTGACTCTGTCGGGGCGGATCATGGAGACCGAGCTTCTCATGGCCGCGTCCGTCGATTCCACGGACCGCAAGGCCCAGGCCGGCTTGCTGGCCGAGATGGCCGAACTCAATTTTCGTGCCGGACGCATCGTGGATGCGGCCGCTTGTTTCCGGCAGCTTCAGCGACAATTCACCGATGTGCCTTGCCGCGCCGGCATGACTTCCAGTCAGTGGCTGGCTATCTTTCCCGACGGCGACGCGCTCCGCCGGGAGGTCAATCGTGCGGTTCCCGTCTGGCCTGTCGGCGAAGTCCAGGCGAGCAATCCCGAGGCCAGCCCAAATCAGTTCAACCGCGGCCCGCGTTTCGACATGCACTGGGGCGGATCCCAAGGGCCATTCTTTACCGATTCCACCGTAAGTATGGAAAACGGTCAGCAGAAAGTCGTTCTTCGCGATGGCGTGGGGCACCTACAGCAACCGATTTCACTGGTCGAAAACGGCCGCATGGTCGGAGGTATGTATAACCCGAATGCGACACTGGCCCGAAGCTGCGGGCACTTATTGGTGACTTCCCTAGGGACGAAGATTTGTGCCCTGGATCCGTGGAAGGCATCGGGCAACTCCACGCCGATCCTCTGGACACAGGATCTCTCCGAGAACACGATCGATAGCGGTGGAAACATGGTTTTCGTTAATAATGGCGTGGATCGAGACTTTCGTGCCAATCCGTTTGGCCCAGTTAACGCCCGCTATGTTTGCTTCCAGCGGATGCGGAGCATCGTGGCCGTCGATCCGGTTTCTGGCGAGTCTCTATGGGTGCGGCAGGATATTCCTCCCCGGAGCGAGGTTTTCGGCGACGAGCAGTATATGTTCGTGCTGTCGCCTGAGAGCAGCGAAGCGTCGGTTTATCGGGCGATCGATGGCCAACTGCTGGGTGTCCGTAAAGTACCCCGTCCCAAGTCCGACGACCCGTTCGGCGGTCAGTTTGGGGGTCACTCGGCGTTTTCCAACTCGGGAATCGATTTTATTGGACGAAATGTCCTTACCTGGGAACAAGGTAAAGACGGCCGCGTGTTGGCCCTGTTCGATCCCTGGCAGCAACGGGCGGTCTGGCTATCGCGAACATTTGCCTCGGGTGCTCGAGTCTCGGTGGTGGGGAGCGAGGCGGTGGGTGTCCTGGAGCCAACCGGACATTTCGTCTTGGTCGCCTTGGCCGACGGCCGCACGATTGCCGATTTGAATTTGGAGGTCCGGCCGCGCTCCTCCGTGACGGACCTCGTTGTTACGCGGATGGGTGACCAATACATCGTGCTGGCCCACGACAACCGAGTACTGGGGAACGGCAATCAGGACCAGGGGTTTCAACCGCCGCAGGGCATGTTCTGTTATCCCGTCCGCCAGGCCCGCATTTATGCCCTCGACCTACAGGGAAAACTTGCCTGGCCGGCCCCGGTCGACGTCGATCACCAGCAGTTTCTCCTCAGCCAACCGGGGCAGTTGCCGGTGTTGTTCTTTGCCGTCTACCATTACGACAATCGCGGCGGGCAAATGACGGTGCGAACCTCGCTGGTGGCAGTCGATCGCCGCAACGGCCGCATTGTCTACGACAAGGATTTGCGTGGTCCCATGCGCGGGATGGGAGTGGAAATCCACGGTGACCCGACGGAAAAGACCGTGCGGATCGCAACCAATAATGAGACCGTCAGCCTGACCTTTACCGACAAGCCCATCCAGACCACGGTCCGTCACAGCACGGGCGTCAAGAAAGCCGGCGGCAAGTTGGGCGAAGCCCTCTTGGATGCCGTAAAAGGCGCAGCCGGCGTGCCGCAATAAGGAGATGCGCAGGAACATGTTGCATAATAATTTTTCCAGGGGATTCGCGTGGGCCGCCGCTCTGGCCACGATCGCGCTGGTGTTTCCGGTTCGCGCGTGGACTGCGGAGAAAATCAGCGACCGAGACATCGACCGCACGATTTCTCGTGGCTTGGATTGGCTCGCTTCCAGGCAGTCGCGGCTGGGCCATTGGACTGCCCCCGAGGGCCGCTTTCCTACCGCCATCACCGCGCTTTCGGCCACCGCGTTGCTGTGCGAAGGTTCGACGACTACGCAGGGTAAGTATTCGGGCAATATCCAACGCGCAGTGAACTATCTCGTCAGCCATGCCAACAAGAGCACCGGCCTGCTCGGCTCCCGTGAAGATGACCGTTATACCTATGGCCATGGTTTTTCCATGCTCTTTCTTTCACAAGTATTAGGAGAAGAAGAAGACGCCGACCGCCGCAAGGAACTGATCGAAGTCCTGAACCATGCCGTCAAGTTCACCGGCCAGGCCCAGACTGCGGCCGGCGGCTGGGGCTATGTCAGCGCAAAAGACGGCGGCGACTTCGACGAAGGCTCGACCACGATCACCCAGGTCCAGGGATTGCGCGGCTGCCGCAACGCCGGAATTCCCGTGCCCAAAGAGATCATCGAGAAGGCCGTGAAGTATATACGAAAATGCACCGGCGCGGATGGCGGCGTGGCCTACAATTCCCACGGCGGAGGCGGTCGCCCTCCGATCACCGCCGCTGCCATCGCTTGCTTATTCAATGCAGGCGACTATGATGTCAAGGAGGGCGACAGCGCAGGCGACAAGGATAAGAGAGAAAAAGTCGAATTCGTTCGCAAGATGATGAAGTACTGCGTGCAGAACCTCGGCTCTTCCGCCAACGCCAATCAGGGCTTCGGCCATTGGCATTATGCCCACTATTACTATTCCCAAGTGCTTTACCGCGAAGGCGGTGACCAATGGAACGCCTATCGCAAGGAAACTTATGCCCGCTTGGTCGCCGAAGTCAATGCCAACGGCTATTGGGAACAGGGCTTCATGGGTGCGGCTTACACCACCGCCATGAACCTCACGATCTTGCAACTGGATCGCGGCACGCTGCCGATTTACCAACGGTGATTGTCCCCTATTTTGCCCGACACATGCGGGCGAGGATTGAAAACCCGAGATTGTTTCATTATGACTTTCGAGATTAGCCCCCAGGATTCCTCTGCCGTCGAGAAGCTCGGCACTGCCCGCCGCAAGATCATGGACCAACTGGGTCAGGTCATCGTCGGACAAACTGCGGTCATCGAAGAACTACTGATCTGTCTTTTCAGCCGCGGGCATTGCCTTTTGGAAGGCGTGCCGGGGTTGGCGAAGACATTGATGGTCAGTACCTTGAGCCGCACGCTCAACCTGAGCTTCAGCCGTATCCAGTTCACGCCCGACCTCACGCCGGCCGACATTACGGGAACCGACGTGATCGTCGAAAACCGAACCACTGGCAACCGCGAGTTCCGCTTCATTGAGGGGCCGCTATTTAGCAACGTGATCCTGGCCGACGAAATCAACCGCACGCCGCCGAAGACGCAGGCGGCCTTGTTGGAGGCCATGCAGGAGCGGCAAGTCACCGTGGGCCGGGTACGGCATGCACTGTCCGATCCGTTCTTCATCCTCGCCACGCAGAACCCCATCGAGCAGGAAGGCACCTACGCGCTGCCCGAAGCCCAGCAGGACCGCTTCATGTTCAAGGTCTTTGTCCGCTATCCGAACTTCCAGGAAGAGTTCGAGGTGGCCCGGCGGACGACGACGACGATGAGCGACACGATCGAGGCCGTGCTCACGGCGAGGGAGATCCTCGACCTACAGCGGATCGTTCGCGAGGTGCCTGTTTCCGACCATGTGATCCGATATGCCTTGGCGGTGGTCCGCCAGACCCGCGTCCGCGAGGCTGGCGTGCCCGATTTCGTTGGCGACCAGGTGGTCTGGGGCGCCGGGCCGCGAGCCGTGCAATATCTCATCCTAGGCTCAAAGGCACGTGCCCTGTTGCAAGGCCGGACCCATGTGACCTGCGAAGACATTGAAACCCTGGCCAAGCCGGTGCTCCGGCATCGTATCGTGCTAAGCTTCACGGCGGAGAGCGAAGGCGTCACGACGGACCAGGTCATCGACCGTATCGTGGCCATAACCCCCAAGCGAGAGGACGAACTGACCCGCGATGCGCGATTCCAAAAGATTTTTGCATCCTGACGCGATCAAACGCATTACGCGGCTGGAAATGCGAGCACGTCACGTCGTCGAGGGTTTTCTCGCCGGCATGCATCGTAGCCCCTACTTCGGCCAGTCGATCGAGTTCCGCCAGCACCGAGAATATACCTTCGGTGACGATCCTCGGCATATCGACTGGAAGCTTTGGGCCAAGCAAGACCGCTACTACGTCAAGCAGTTTGAAGAGGATACCAACCTCCGAGCTACCTTGCTGGTCGACGTCTCGGGCAGCATGCGCTACGGTCGCGGGGCCTTGAATAAGTTTGAGTACGGCGCGACGATCGCCTGTAGCCTGGCCTATCTGCTCTTGCGCCAGCAAGACTCCGTGGGCTGCGTTTCTTTCGACGAGAAATCGCGGATGATTGTGCCTTTGCGGGCGAAGCGGAACCACCTGGAATCGATCGTCCAGGCATTGGAAGTCAGCACGCCCCGCGACAAGACGGATCTCTACCCGATCCTTCGCGAGGTCGCTGAAACCTTTCCCCGGCGGGGAATGATGATTCTCGTGTCCGACCTATTTTCGCCGCGGGACGGTTTGTTCCGCGGGCTGAAGCTGCTCCGCAGCCGGGGCCACGACGTGATGGTTTTCCACCTGTTGGACGACGACGAATTGGACTTTCCCTTCACGGGGCCTACGCGGTTTGATGGGCTGGAAATGCCCGACATCGTGCGTTGCAACCCCCGCGCCTTGCGAGAAGGCTACCTCAAGGCCATGCAGGCCTATCTGGAAGAAGTCCGTCGCGGTTGTACACAGAATAATGTCGATTATGTCCTCTTGCGGACCAGTCAACCGTTGGATGCCGCCTTGGCCGCGTTTTTGAGTAATCGTTTAGGAATGCACCACCGGAACCGAACCTAGATGCTCCCTCTGGTCCATCCATTTTACTGGGGAATGTGGTTCATAGCCGCTCCGCTGTTGATCCATCTGATCAATATGTTGCGCCACCAGCATATCGAGTGGGCGGCCATGGAATTCCTCCTGGTAAGCCAGAAGAAACACCGGACCTGGGTGATTCTCAAGCAACTGCTCCTACTCTTGCTGCGCATGGCGGCGATCGCCCTGGTGGTGCTGGCCCTGGCCCAACCGCTGCTGCCCGACCGCTGGGGCAACTTTCTCGGCGCGCAGTCAACGCATCATATCGTGATCCTGGACGACAGTTTCTCGATGTCCGAAAACTTGGGATCTCTGACGGCTTTTGATCAGGCCAAGAACGCCATCCAGCGGTTGGGCGAGTCGGTGATCCGCCCCCGCGAACCGCAAACCTTTACGCTCCTGCGGCTCTCGCGCTGTGGCGGCCGTTATGGCAGCACCCGACCCGATTTTCAGAAGGAACCGGTGGATGCCGATTTTGCCCAGCGACTGGGCAATGCCTTGGAAGCGATCCAGGTCTCGCAGACTGCCGCCGAGCCGCTGCCGGCCTTTGAAGCCATCCAGCAGTTGCTCGGCGAAAATACGGGCGAGCGGCGGATTATCTATCTGCTTTCTGACTTCCGCGCTCGTCAGTGGGACAAGCCCGACGATCTGAAGAAACGCCTCGTGCAATTCGATGAGAACCAAGTCGAGATCCGCCTCATCGACTGCGTGGAAGCACTCGGCCAGCCAAACTTGGCGATCACATCTCTGGAGCCGGAGGAAGGTATTCGCGCTGCGGGTGTGCAGTGGCGGATGCAGTTCACCGTGCAAAACTATGGCCTGTCCGCAGTGCGGAATGTGCCTGTCTACTGGTCGGCCGACGGCAAACCGGGCGGAAGCGTGACCATCGACTCCATCCTACCGGGCCGCTGGGTGAAAAAAGTGTTCGATGTCAATTTTGCCGTCGCCGGCGAGCATTTGATCGCGGCCAACCTCAATGCCGACGCGGTGGATGCCGACAATAAGCGTTATGCTGTCGTCGACCTCCCGGTCACCACCCCGGTGCTGCTGGTCGATGGTCACCGTACGGCGGGGAACTCAAAACGAATTGCTGACGCATTAACCGCCCGCAAGGGCATGCAGCCGGAAATCGTGTCGCCCGACTACTTGTCCATGCCGAAGAGGCCGCTGAGCGATTTCGCCATGATTTGCGTGTCCAACTTTGCCAAGATCGACCGCGTGGGTGTCGAGGCGTTGGAGAAACACGTCGCGGCGGGCGGTGGCGTGCTCTTTGTCACCGGACCGCTGACCCGTGGCGACCTTGTCACCCGTGATCTGTATCGCAACGGCAGCGGATTGTTTCCCATGCCCTTGACCGGCCCGGAGCCGCTGGTGGTTGATCCGTTGGACAATACCCCCGATGTGCAATCCGAGGAGCACGATGTGTTCCACAATATGGACCATCGCGTCGATTACCTATCGATGATTTTTGTGAAGGAATATTTTGCCGCGCCGACTGCCTGGAATGCCAAAAGCGATCCGTCCCTGCGGGTGATCATGCGGTTGCGTAACGGCGCGCCGCTGTTGGTGGAGAAGAACTTTGGCGGCGGCCGCGTTCTGGCGCTCCTTTCGACAACCTCGGGCACATGGAACAATTGGCCCAGTTCCGGTCCTTCCTTTGTGGCGTTTGTGCTCAATATGGTTCCCTATCTCTCGCATCGGTTTGGAGCGAGCGACACGTTGCTGGTGGGCGAACCGAAGACCTTGGATTTCAACGATCCTCCCTTCGAGCCGGCAGTCCATTTTTCCGGTCCCGGGGGCGATTCCTCGTCAGCCACAATCAACGGGGAAGCCTCCGGCAAGGGGCGGCGGACCATAACCTTCACGAAGACGGAGACGGCCGGTTTCTACAAGGCCCTGCTCGCGCAGCCTTCCCACAAGACGGAAACCCGCAATTTTGTCGTCAACGTCGATCCGGGTGAAGGCGATTTGCGAGCACTTGCCGGTTCCGACCTGGCCTCTCGGCTTGCCCCTTTGAAATATGAATTCGAGTACGCCTCGAAGTACAATACGAAACTCGACGAAGCCCAGGGTCGCAATCTGGGCGATTTGTTCCTGCTGATCCTTGTGATCGTGCTCGCCGTGGAGCAATGGTTCGCCTGGTCGTGCGGGTATCACGTCTCGACGCGCATGATCGACCCTTGGAATCGCGGCGCGAAAGGAGGCCCGGCATGATTCATTCCGCGTTGTGGTTGCTGGCTGAAGCGCCTATCACCTCAAAATTTGAGTTGGGGCGAATTCAGTCCAACTACGATTGGTGGATCTACGGCGGTGTCCTGTTGGCGATCCTTGCCCCGCTGCTTTGGATCTACCGCCGGGATACGGGCGAGTTGCCCCGGTATCTCCGCATCGGTCTGCCGCTGTTGCGGACACTGGCGCTGATTGGCCTTCTGGTCGTCTATCTCCAGCCGCGCTGGCGGAGCCAGCTCGAAGTGCATCTTGACAGCCGCGTGCTGATGCTGGTCGATACCAGCCTGAGTATGGCCCGCCTCGACCCCGACACACCCGCCGGCCGTGCGGGCCAGACGCGACTGCAACAGGTGGCTTCAGGGCTTGACGATACCGAATTCCTCGCCCGTCTGCGGAAGAAGCACCATGTCACCGTCGTGCCCTTCAACAGCGTCTTGGAACGCGACCGCCGTGTGGTTTTGCCGTTGGAGGCTCCGGCGTCCGGTGAAACGGCCGGAAATGAGTCGGCTGACAGTTCTGTGGTAAACAGCAAGCCGGCCGTAGCACCGCCTGCCTGGCGCAAACACCTCGTACCCGGCGGCGCCGAGACCCGTCTGGGAGAGGCATTGGAACAGCTCTTGCGCGAGGAGCGGAGCACGCCGGTCTCCGGGATTGTGCTCATCAGCGATGGTGGCTTGAACGCCGGCGTATCGCCCGATACGGCCATGGAACTTGCCCGCGAGTCGCACATTCCCATTTACACCGTCGGCGTCGGGTCGGAAAAGAAACCTGTCGACGTCCGTGTGGCCGACTTCAATGTTCCCTCCAGGGTCTTTGCCGGCGATCGCTACTCGGTGGAAGGTTCGATCCAGGGCTACGGCATGAAGGGGCAAACGGTGCGGGTTGAACTTTTGGTCCGCGAAGGCGCCGCAGCGAAGGATCCATCGCGTCGCGGCCAGGGGAAGCTCGTCGATTTTGCCGAGAAGATTCTTCTCGGCGATGGCGAGGCCGTGCCCGTCAAGTTTGAGCTGCCGCCCTCGGAATTGGGTCAGCGCATGCTCTGCTTGCGAGTGAAGGCACCGCAGGGTAGTTCCGCCGCGTCCGACAAATTCCGCGAAAGTTCGTTGGACGTTTCCGACCATCAGACGCACGTGCTCCTGTTGGCCGGCGGTCCGCTGCGCGATTACCAGTATCTTCGCACACTCCTTTTCCGCGATAAATCGATGAAGGTCGATGTCCTTTTGCAGTCCGGCCAGAGCGGTATATCGCAGGAGGCCACGAACATCCTTGGCGACTTTCCCACCTCGCGGCAACAGATGGCCGACTACGATTGCATCGTGGCCTTCGATCCCGATTGGAAAGCCCTGAAGCCCGAACAGGTAAAATTGTTGTTCGATTGGGTAGACCAGGATTACGGCGGCATGATTGTTGTGGCCGGACCGGTCAACGCGGGTCATGCAGCCGAGGGATGGGTCCAAGACCCGGACATGGCCAAGATTCGCAAGCTTTATCCGGTCGAATTCAACCAGGGTTTGAACACGCGGAGCAATGTAACCTTTAGCTCGGAAGAAGCTTGGCCGCTGGAGTTCACTCGCGAAGGACTGCAAGCGCCCTATCTCTGGCTTGGCGACTCGGCCATTGCTTCCCAGGCGACCTGGTCGCAGTTTTCCGGCGTTTATAGCTATTGCCCGGTTCGCGACAAGAAGGTGGGCGCTACCGTGCTGGCCCGCTTTGGCGATTCCCGCACGGCCCAGGGCGGCCAGCAGCCGATCTACATGGCGGTGCATCGCTACAGTGCGTCGCCGGTTTTGTACCTGGGCAGTGCCGAGACATGGCGGTTGCGGCGAGTTGATCCGGCGTTGTTTGAACAGTTCTGGACCAAGTCCATCCGCTTCGTGGCTCAGGAGCGGCTCCGCCGCCAGTCGCAGCGTGGATCGCTATCAATCGATCGCGACCGCTACAACGTAGGCGCTTCCGTGGAAGTGCTGGCGCAATTGAAGAACTCCGCTTTGCAGCCGCTAACCTCCCCCAGCGTGACGCTCGAGGTTACCCGCGATGGCGTCGATCGACAGGTGGTGTTGATGCCGGCCGATCCGAGTAAGACTGGGCGATTCGTGGTCGAATTGCCAGTTGTACGGCCGGGAGAGTATCGCTTGGAACTGGTCGTGCCCGAGACGGCGGACGAGCGGTTGCATCAAACATTTCGCGGCGTGGTGCCCAGGTTGGAAGATGAGGATCCGCAACGCAACGCGGCCTTGCTGCGGGAAATAGCCGAGAAGTCGGGCGAACCGCAGCGCAGAGGCGAATATTTCGGCGAGCTTTCGGCGGCCTTCAGTAATTTGGCCTCGCCCTCGCTGGTCGATCGGCTGAAGGACGTCGGTCGCACGGAGTTGATTTCGCTGGCTTCCAAGCCGGAAGAAGACGAAAAATGGCTAAAATGGATGTTGGTGGCTTTGTGTTGCGTTTTGAGTCTGGAATGGCTGGTTCGGCGTTTGGCAAAATTGGCCTGATGGTGGAAAATAGAAAGTGGGATGGGCTTCCTAGCCCGTCCCTTTGAAGACGGTCTAGGAAGGCCGTCCTACAAAATCATGGCAATCCTAGAACACACATCCTCACCGCCCCTGCCGCCTGCTATCCGTCGGCAGCTCGATTCCCTGCGCGCAGGGATCCGTCGCTACATCTGGCTGGAAGGGCTGGCGGCGATGATCGTCTGGCTCGGCGCGGCCTTTTGGGGAAGCATGGCGATCGACTGGTTCTTCGAGTCGCCCCAGTTGGTACGCGGGGCCATCTTGGCTGCTGCCGGCATCGGCTTGGCCGTGGTGTTCTTCCTATTCATCCTCCGCCGAGCCTTCGTCCACCTCAGCGACTGCAACATGGCCACGATTTTGGAGCGGCATTTCCCGCAAATTAACGACAGCCTGCTGACCTCGGTATCGCTGCTGGGCCGCCCGATCGAACCAGGCGGCTTCAATCCCCAGATGCTTGCCCACACCAGCCAATTGGCCCGGCAGCGATTGGAGAACGTGCCGCTTTCTGAAGTCTTCAACCTCATGCCGTTGGTGCGAAAGGTCGTCATTTCCTTGGGACTGGCCCTGGCAATTGGCCTGCTGGCGGTGATGGCTCCCACGGTGCTCAATCTTTGGGCCGAACGGAATTTGCTCTTGGCCAACACGATGTGGCCGCACAAGATCCGTCTGGAGGCGGTGGGCTTTATCGAGGGTGTGGCCAAGGTGGCCGACGGCGGGAATTTCGATCTCCGCGTGCAGGCATTCCGCGGCGATACCGAAATACCCGTCATCCCGGATAAGGTTGAGGTTCGCTATCGTTACGAAGGCGGTGGCCGCGACCGGAAGACCATGACGAACATCGGCCGGCCGGCAACTTCCGCCGCCGCGGGTGAAGTGCTCCAGGAATACAGCTACCCGTTTACGGGCGTGCTCTCCGCGAATTCACCGATCCATCTCGATATTGCCGGTGGCGACGCTCGCCTGTCCGGCCTACAGTTGAAGGTCGTACCCAATCCCAATCTGAACCTGAAGGTGGTCTGCGAATATCCTTCTTATATGGAGCGCAGTCCATTGACGATCGACTCAGCCAGTTCAGTGGTTCCGGTTCCCGTGCCGATTGGATCCCGCCTGACGATCCGCGGCACGGCCAGCAAGCCATTGGAGATGGCGCGGATCGACTCTCCCGCAACGGAGGGTTGCGCGGCCTGGCATCGCCAGTTTTTCGACGACGAATTGGGCGCCGCGCGGAAGGAGTTTTCATATACTTTTGAACCTTTCCCCGTCCCCACGGCCAAAGAGACGAATTCCGCGGCCAACATCAGCGGAAAGGAGGCTGGGGTAAAGGGTATCGCGGAAGCCAAGCCGGCCGCAAAGTCGCCGCACGAGGTTACGCTTCAGTGTACCCTCCGCGATACCGACGGCTTCAAGGCCCGCGACCCGCTGCTCTTGACCCTGGTGGCCGTGCCCGATGAACCCCCAGAGATCAAGGTCCGTCTGGTCGGAACGCGGGAGCCGGTCGTCACACCCAAAGGCCGCCTACCGGTGACCGGCACGATCAGCGATGACCACGGTCTGGGCAGGGCCTGGTTCGACTATACCGTTGAGGAGCGCGCCGCGTCAGCAATCCCTAAAAAATCGTCCGGAGACTCTTCGCCCAATCCCAGCGAAACACCCAAAGCCCCACCGCCACGAAAGGGCGAAGTGCCTCTGGCCGATTTGTCACAACATCTGGCAGAGTATGTCGTGAAAGAGGCAGATGTGAAAGCCTCGCAACTGAGCTTGGTTACGGGGCAACGCCTGACGTTGGCGGTGCGGGCCGCCGATGTTTGCACGTTCGGCAATGGTCCCAATATCGGTAGCGGCGAGTCATGGCAGTTGGACGTCGTCTCCGAAGACGAACTGGTGACAAGGCTGGAGGCACGGGAATTGCTAATAAAACAGCGGTTTGAGGCGATCGTTGAGGAAATGATTGAGACGCGAAATCTGCTCCTAAAAATGGACTTCACCCCTCCCGAAAGGGGTGTCATCGGAGTCCCGAAAGCCAAATCGGCTGGTGCCGAGCCGGGAGAGCGTCCGGAAGAAATTTCCAAGTTTTCCGCCGACGAACTGAACAAGCGTCGTTTGGAACGGACCTTGCAGGCATTGCAGAATTGTGGCAAGAACGCCATGGAAACGGCGGATGTGGCTGCCGCAATCGAGGAAATCCGATTACAATTGGATAATAATCAGGCCAATAACGAGACCCGCAAGCAACGCATTGAAACCCAGGTTTTGCAACCGCTGCACGTTATCGTGGATAGCATGTTCCCCGTCCTGGAAAAGCGCCTGGTGGCCCTGCAGGAGAAAATCGACGATCTCTCGGCCGGGCCAGTGCGGCGCGATGCTGCCCAGAAGCAGGCCGATCAGATCCTCGCAATGATGAGGGACGTCCTCGATCACATGATGAAGACGGAAGATTTCAACATCAATGTCGTACAGCGGCTGAAGAAGATCATTGAACGGCAGAAAGAACTGACTCGGCGGACCGAAAAAACCGAACAAGAAAGCCTTGGCGAAAAAGAGTGACCGCCTGCCTGTGGGTCAGGCTTTCCAGCCTGACTTACCCCAGACAAGGTCAGCCTGTAGGTCAGGCTTTCCAGCCTGACGTACCCCAGACAAGGTCAGGCTCGGATACCATGTACTCATGGTCGGCCTGACGTACCTTGATAAAGGAATGACCTCCATGATAAAGCGATGTCGATGGCTGTGGGCAGCGTGGATTGCCTTGGCAGTCTCCGTGGCTCAAGCGGCTGGAACCAAGGAGCCGCTGGCGGAGGCCAGCAAGCTTGCGCCGCCAGCCGCTGCGCCGGTCTCTGTTGCAGAGAATCTTTCGAGCACCCAGCAGCAGTTGGCCGCCGAATTCAAAGACCTACAGGGCATCCTGATGAAGATGCGGGACCAGATCCGTCAGACCGATCCGAATCGGACTGCGTTGATCGAGAAGGCCCTCAAGGAAAGCGGAGAACGTCGCGTCGAAGCCGATTTTCAGGATATCGTCGATTTGCTTCGCCGCGACAAGTTCGGCGATGCAATTCGCAAACAGGGCAAAGTCAACGAGGATCTCGACGCCATCCTCAAACTTTTGCTCAGCGAAGACCGTTCTCAGCGGATCCTGGACGAGAAGGCGCTAATCCGCAAATATCTCAATCTCCTCAACGGCATCATCCGCGAACAGAAGGATGTCCAGGGCCGCACGGCCAGCGGTGAGGATCCCAAATCGCTCACCGACGAACAGGGTGGGCTTGCCCAGCGTACGGGCAGTCTCTCGAAGGACATCCGCGAGAGCCAAGAAAAGGCTCATGGCAACGACAAAGACGACTCGAAGCGTGACGGCAAGGAGCCTGGCAAGGCCGATGGCAAGAGCGATGGCAAGAGTGATGGCAAGAGTGATGGCAAGAGTGATGGCAAGAGTGATGGCAAGAGTGATGGCAAGGCCGACGGCAAATCGAAATCCCCCAGCGATGGCAAAGAACCGGGAAAATCCGCAGGCAAAGAACCGAAGCCTTCTGCCCAGGATCCGTCCAAGTCCAACGGCAAGAGCGACGGTACATCGAAGGATCCCTCCAGCAAAGGTGACGGCAAAGCTAAGCCCGGTGAAAGTAGCAAGCCCGGTGAAGGCGGTAAGTCTGGTGAAGGCGGTAAGTCGCAGGGCAAAGGCCAGCAGGGGCAGGGTCAAGGACAGAGTGAGGATCAAAACGATTCGCCGCCGAAGGCCCAGGATTCCAACAATCCGCCGCAGGAGCAGAATCCCGTTCGCAAGCGACTGGAAGCAGCCAAAGACCACATGGAAGAGGCCAAGAAGCGGCTGGAGAAAGCCAAGAAGGACGGGGCCTTGGACGAGCAAGAGAAGGCCCTCCGCGAACTCGATACCGCCAAGGCCGAACTGGAGGAGATCCTCCGTCAACTCCGCGAAGAAGAAATGAAGCGGCTTTTGGCCATGCTCGAAGCCCGCTTCCAAAAGGTCTTGCAAATCCAACGTGAAATCCACGACGGGACCGTCCGCCTCGACAAAATTCCCGTAGTGGAGCGTTCGCATGCCTACGAGATCGATACCGGCCGCCTGAGCAATCGGGAGGCTGAGATTGTGATGGAAGTCGATAAGGCCCTCTCGCTGCTTCGCCAGGAAGGCAGCTCCGTGGCCATGCCCGAGGCCGTACAGCAGGTCCGCGATGATATGCAGCAACTCGTCCATCGGCTGGCCGAAGGCAAGACCGAAGTCCTTACGCAGGCCATCGAGACCGACGTGATTAAAGCTTTGGAAGAGATTGTCGATGCCTTCAAGAAGGCGCAGAAAGATGCGGAAAGCAAGAAGAAGCCGCCCGGACCCTCGCCCAACGGCCAACCGCAGGATCCACCCTTGATCGAGCAACTTGCCGAGTTGAAGATGATCCGCGCCTTGCAAATGCGTGTGAATCGCCGCACTGAGCGTTATTCAAAACTCATTGACGGCGAGCAGGCTAGCAAGGAAGATGTCCAGGAAGCCTTGCGGCGGCTGAGCGAGCAAGAGGCCCGAGTTCACAAGGTAACACGGGATTTGGAACTGGGAAAGAACGAATAAAGGAATTGAAAATTTGAGATTTGAGATTTTAACTCGCTTGCGGCGACCCAAACCCGAGAATAGGAAAGAGAAAACGCATGAGCCATTTTGCAAATAATCGATCGAGCGTGAATTCTGTAGGCAATTTTCAATATTCAATTTTCAATTTTCAATTTTCAATTCTCCTCATCGCTTTGATCTGCTCCTTCGCCCCATCCGCTCCGGCCGCCTCGTCGGTTCCGCTGCCCGATCAGGCGTTTCGCAAGGCGCCGACCTGGCATCCACCGCAAGTTTCGGACGTCAAGGCCCAGGTTGTCGCCTGGCTAGAGCAGAATACAGCCGATGCGGCCCTCCGGGGCAAGGCACTGACCGTCGTCACCGGCATCAGCGATCAGGCCACCGGTTCCGAGTTGCTTGACCGCCTGGCCGAGACCTTTGCCCTCGTCGATCCCAAGGTGGCGCAGCTTGTTGAAATCTGCTCTCATCCTCGCAGCCGCATCGTTCTGCCGACCTTCGCCTGGATGACCGATCCCAAGACGGTGCCGCTAGTGGCTGCCAACATGCGGCTGTACTACGGCCGCTGGCTTGTTCAGGGGCAGTGGTTTGAGGAGGCATTGGAGCAACTTGGCGGTCTGAAGACGGCCGAAGTCGTGGCCCCCGCGGAACTGCTGTTTTACCAGGGCGTGACCTACCATCGCATGCTCAACAAGATCGAAGGACTTAAGGTCATCGGTCAGTTGCTTGACGGTTCCGAGGCCAGCCCGAGACGTTACGTCGCCGTCGCCTACCTGATGCAAGCCGATCTCAACTCCTTGGAAGAGGAAACGCTCGATCACATCGCGCGGCGGATGGAAGACGTGCAGCGGCGCCTCGACCTGGGCCGGGCCGGCCCCAAGGTCCGAAAAGTTGAGGATGGCGTGATCGAGTCGCTCGATAAGATGATCAAAAAAATCGAAGACGAGCAGAGCAAGCAGAATCAGAGTCAGTCCAATTCGTTGCAGTCCAGCAGTCCTGCCAAAGATAGCACGCCCATGGGCGGCAAGGCGCCCGGTGAAGTCACGAAGAAAGACATCGGCCACAAGAGCGGCTGGGGCGACCTGCCGCCGAAGCAGCGCGAAGAAGCCTTGCAGCAGATGGGCCGCGATTTCCCCCCCCATTATCGCGACGCCATCGAGGAGTACTTCCGCAAACTGGCCAACGAAGAAAACAGCGATGACGATAAGTAAACAACACGATAAGTACGTCAGGCTTTCCAGCCTGACATTGAACCGGATAAAGTCAGGCTGGAAAGCCTGACGCATTGGATGAGGTCAACGATGCATGCTATTTTGCCACTGATGGTCCTTTCGGTTCTCGCCTCGCCGCCCCAGTTCGACGTTCAGCTTCTGGATGGCACTCGGGTTTCCGGCAGCCTGGTCGCTTGGGATGCCGCGCATTTGGTCATTGAGGCCCCGACTGGCCGGACCGCGCAGGACACGGGCAAGCTGGCCTCGGTGACACCGCACAGCCCGCCGGCCAGCCCCGCGGTAAAACCGGTTGTGTGGGTCGATCTGGTTGACGGTTCGCAACTGGCGGCCAAGGAATATACCGTGGAGAAAGGTCGGGCCAAGATCGCCCTCTCCGCCACCGAGGTCATGGAAGTGCCCACCGCCGAGATCGATGCCGTGCGTCTCCAGTCGGTCTCCGAGGCGATGGCCTTGGAGTGGTCGCGGATCCGCGGCAAGAAGCTTCGCGGCGACGTGCTGGTGACCGGCAATTCCAACGCGATCGATTATCACCAGGGCGCAATTGAGGATGTCACCGACACGAAAGCCCGTTTCATCCTTGACGGTCAGGCATTGGGTGTCAAGCGGGAGAAGATCTTTGGCATGATTTATTTCCACGCCACGACGGCTTCCACGTCGGAGTGTCCTTATACGGTCATCGATTCGGCCGGCTCGCACTGGGTAGCCACATCGCTGAAGCTCGGCGATGACAAGATCGATTTTACCTCGCCCGGCGGCCGTACGATCCGTCGCGGGCTCGATCAGATCGCCAAGATCGATCTCTCCTGCGGCAAGATCGTCTATGTCAGCGACTTGAAACTCGATTCGGAGACCTTCACGCCCTATCCCTTCACCATCACAGGTAAAGAACTTGCTAGCCGACTGGAGTTCTCGCGGGTCCGACGCGACCAGAATCTCGAATCGAAGTCGCTGCGGATCCGTGGGCAGGTCTATCGCAAGGGGCTGGCCCTCCGCAGCCGCAGCGAGTTGGCCTGGATCCTGCCCGGCAAGTTCAGCCGTTTGGAGGCGGTGGCCGGCATTGATGACGATGTCCGCCCGTTGGGCAATGTCCGCTTGCAGATCCTCGGCGACGGCAAATCATTGCTGGATGCGAGCGTTGCCGGCAATGATGAGGCTGCCAAGCCGATCAGCCTCGACGTTTCCGGCGTGCGGCGGTTGGTGTTGATCGTCGAGTCGCAGGGCAATTTCGGCACGGGCGACCATCTCGACTTGGGAAACCTGAGGTTGATCAAATGAAGATTCATGGAGCTATCGAAGTAGCAGGCACACTCCGTGTGCCGTCCGCCCTCCGGCCCCAGCCGCAGGTATTTCAACAATTAAGAGGCTTCTGGCGGACGGCACACGGAGTGTGCCTGTTACTATTCTTGCCCCACATCTGTAGCGCCGTCCAGCCGCCCGCCGAGGTTCTGGCGGCTGAATCGCAGCGCATCGCTATCATGGCCAAGGCCAGCAGCAGCGTGCTGGCGATCTTCGATCCGGCAGGGCAGGGGGGTGGTTCCGGCGTGGTCATCACGGCCGACGGCTACGCCCTGAGTAACTTCCACGTCACGCACCCCTGCGGCAATGCCATGAAGTGCGGCATGTCCGACGGCCAGTTTTACGACGCCGTGATCGTCGGACTCGATCCCACCGGCGACGTGGCCTTGATCAAGTTGCTGGGCCGCGACGACTTTCCCCATGCCGAACTCGGCGACAGCGACCGGCTCCACCCCGGAGACTGGGTCTTCGCCATGGGTAATCCGTTCCTCTTGGCCACCGACTTTCAGCCCACGGTCACCAGTGGTATTATCTCTGGTGTCCATCGTTATCAGTTCCCCGATGGTACGCTCTTGGAATATGCCGATTGCCTACAGACCGACGCCTCGATCAATCCCGGCAACTCCGGCGGCCCGCTGTTCAACGGCCAGGGGCAGGTTGTGGGCATTAACGGCCGCTGCTCGTTCGACAAGCGAGGCCGCGTGAGCGTCGATGTGGGGTATGCCGTTTCCATCAACCAGATCAAGAATTTCCTCGGTGTCTTGCACAGCGGGCGGATCGTCGATCATGCCACCCTGGGCGCCAAGGTTACGGCCGACGACCAGGGGCGCGTGCTGGTCGCCGACATTTTGGAATCGTCCGACGCCTATCGCCGCGGGCTGCGGATTGACGATGAGATCACCAGCTTCGCCGGCCGGCCGATCACCACACCCAACGGCTTTAAGAACGCCTTGGGCATTTTCCCCAAAGGGTGGCGCGTGCCGCTGACCTATCGCCGCGAGAACAAGACCTATCCGATCTATGTTCGCCTTACCGGCGTACACGGCCGCGAGCAACTGATTGAAAAGACGCTCGGTCGGCCCGCCCAGCCGATGCCTCTTCCCAAGCCGGGCGAAAAGAGCCGCAAAGGCCCGCCCAAGCTGCCACAACTCCCCCAGATGGAGCCACAGAAGCTGCCCATGCCGGAGGTCGTGAAGAAAGTCTTTGCCGAGAAGCATGGATTTGCCAATTACTTCTTCAATAAGCAGGAACAAGACCGGGTATACAAGCTCTGGAAGCCGCCCGGCGACGCCAAGGGAACCCGCGGCGTCTGGACTTTGGTGGGCAGGCTGCAAAGCGGCAAGGAGGTTCGCTTCCGCATGGCCGACAGCGAAGTTGAGCTCAAGGCCCCGGCGGGCGATTCCAAGTGGACGCTAGGCCCCAAGTTTGCCGAGGCGTTCCAGCCTGGAAGTAATAATGGGTTGCTGCCTGCGATGTTCCTCTACCGGCTGATGGCCCTGGACGGAGCCAAGGGATTTAGCGACGTTTATTACCTAGGCACGCTTCCGCTTCCGCCCCACGAGGGATTGTTCGAGGTGATCGTTGCCCCCTATCGCGGTATCGAAAGCTGGTTCTACTTTGACCCGCATGGACGGTTGGCCGCCATGGAGATCTATGCCGATGAACATTCCGATCCCTGGGATATCCACTTCTCGCAATATCGCGACGTCGACGGCCGCGATCTGCCGGGCCACGTTATGGTTTACGGCAATGGCAGTGTGTTTGAATTTGACTTCGATCAGTTCCGTTTTACCGACGAGGCGGGGAAATAAGAAGATGATCCGATTTTCTCGTACTACGAGTGCCGTACTCCACGGGTCTGCCGCATTCCTGGTTGTTGCCGTACTGCTTAGCGCATACGCCGCTTCCGCTGCCGACCCAAGTTTGGCTCGGGTGATCGATCAAGCCCAGACCAAGATAGTGAAGATCTACGGCGCCGGTGGTTTCCGCGGCATGGAGGGCTATCAGAGCGGATTTTTAATCTCGGCCGAGGGGCATGTCCTCACCGCCTTGAGCTACGTGTTGGATACTGATCGCATCACCGTCACCCTCAACGACGGTCGCCACTATGACGCCAAGCTTTTGGGCGGCGATCCGCGGTTGGAAGTTGCCGTGCTCAAGATCGAGGCTGCGAGCTTGCCTCATTTCGACCTTGCGAAGGCCGTCCCATTGACCGACGGCGTGCGGATTCTCGCCTTGAGCAATCTCTTCAATGTGGCCATGGGCGACGAACCGGCCAGCGTGCAAAGCGGCACGGTCTCGGTTCTCACGCGATTGGAAGGCCGTCGCGGGGTTTTCGAGACTCCCTATCACGGCCCAATCTACGTGCTCGATGTGGCCACCAATAACCCCGGCGCCTCGGGAGGCGCCTTGCTGACCCTTCAAGGCGAACTGGCCGGCATGCTGGGCAGGGAACTCCGCAATTCGCTCAACAATACCTGGTTGAGTTATGCCGTGCCGATCGATCAGCTTCGCCAATCGGTCGACGAGATCGAGGCCGGAAAATTCATTTCCTTGAAGGAATTGCCCCCCGAGAAAAAACCCGCTAGTCCCATGGAACCCGGTTTGTTAGGCATCAGTCTCGTGCCCGACATCCTCGAGCGGACGCCCGCCTACGTCGACCAGGTTCGCCCCGGCACGGCCGCCGCCCGGGCCGGCATCCAGCCCGACGACTTGATCTTGTTGGTCGGCAATCACCTCACTCAGTCGTGCAAGGCATTGCGGAAAGAGTTGGAAATGATCGATCGGGCCGACGCCGTGAAGCTCACGATCCTTCGCGGACAGGAGTTGGTGGAGGTGACGGTCCAAGCCGGCCCGGATGATAAATGACGCATGGAGATATGGCGATGAGCGGATTTCAATTTGAGCCTGCCGGATTCCGGTCGCGAGTCCAAGGGGAGCGCGGGGCTGCGGGCATTTCCACCCGGCTTCTCCTCCTCCCGCTGGTCGCCTTCTGCCGCTTGGCGGCGGCCGAAGACATCAACACGCTCGAGCAAAAGGCCCTCATTGACGCCGTCGATCGCGTGGCCCCGTCAGTGGTCCGCATCGAAACGATCGGCGGCCTGGAACGTGTCGATCGGGTGCTCTTCGGCGCGGGACCGACCACGGGACTGGTCGTCGATTCCAGCGGGTATATCGTCTCCAGCGCCTTCAACTTCGTGAACAAGCCGGCTTCCATTCTCGTCCGCTTGCCCGATGGCACGCGGAAGCCCGCCAAACTGGTCGCCCGGGATCACAACTGCCAGTTCGTGCTTCTGAAGATTGAAGTCGATCATCCGCTGCCGGTGCCCGAGGCGGCCCCGCAGTCGGAAATGCGCATCGGCCAGTGGTGCGTGGCCGTGGGCCGGACGTTCGAGGAATCGCGCCCCAACCGGACTGTGGGCATTCTCAGCGCCGTGGGCCGAGTGTGGGGCAAGGCATTGCAAACCGATGCCCCCGCCTCGCCGAACAATTACGGGGGCCCGCTGGTCGATATCCGCGGCCGGGTGATGGGCTTGCTGGTGCCCCTTTCACCGCAGTCAGCCGAGGAAATCGCCGGCTTCGAATGGTATGATTCGGGCATCGGTTTTGCTGTGCCGCTGGAGGCAATCCAGAAGCTCCTCCCCAAGCTCCGCAAGGGCGAGGATCTCTACCCGGGCGTTGCCGGAGTCTTCATGCAATCGAAGAACCAGTACACGGGCGACACCGTGATCGCCTCCTGCCGGCCGAACTCTCCCGCCGCCAAGGCCCAGTTCAAGGGTGGCGACCGCATCATCGAGATCGGTGGCCGCAAGGTAACCCGCTCGGCCGAGGTCAAGCAGGAAATCAGCCGCCGCTATGCCGGCGACAAGGTGCATTTCGTCGTTCTGCGAGGTGAAAAGCGAATTGAGGCCGACCTGGAACTGACCTCCAAGCTCGATGCCTTCCAGCATGGCTTTTTGGGGATTCTTCCACTCCGCAATGGAAACGATGCGGGCATCACCGTGCGTTACGTCTATCCCGGCAGTCCTGTGGCCGAGGCCAAGCTCGAACCCGGCGACCTGATTGTTTCCGCGGCTGGCGATGCGGTGGTCGATCCCGACGAACTGCGGAGTGCGCTTTCCGGTCTTGAGCCGGGCATGAGCCTGGAACTGGAGGTCCGCCACAAAGATCAGACGCGGAAGGTGAATCTCAAAATGGCCGAGTTGCCCAACGACCTGCCGCCGCGGACCCTTCCGCCCGCGCGATCCAAGTCCGAGCCGGGGCAGGGACAAAAACACAAGGTTGGCCGGATCGCGCTAACTGTGCCCGAATTCAAGAATGAGGCATGGGCCTACGTGCCCGAGCGTTACGATCCGGCCGTGCCGCACGGCGTGGTCGTCTGGTTGCACGGTGCGCCGGACGCCGCGGCCCTCTTGGCCCAGTGGAAGCCGCTCTGCGATGCCAACGACCTGGTGCTGGTGGCGCCTCGACCCAGTCTGTCCAACGGCTGGCAGGCCGATGAGGCCAACTATATTGAAAAGCTCGTCGGCCAGGTGAAGGCGGCCTACACGGTCGATCTCACGCGCGTTGTGGTTTTCGGCCGCGATACGGGTGCATCGCTGGCCCTGGTCTGTGCATTCCGCAGCCGGGAACTGATCCGTGCTGCCGCAGTGATCGACGCCGGCTCCATGCTCCCTCCGCCGGAGATCGATCCCGGACATCGCTTGGCCATTTATCTCGGCACGGCGAAAAGTTCAATGCAGGCCCAGTTGGTCAAGATGACGCTCGCGCGGCTGAAGGCGGCGAAGGTTCCCGTTACGGAGAAAGATCTCGGCAAAGACGCCCGCGACCTCAGTCCCCAGGAACTTGACGAGCTTGTGCGCTGGATCGACATGCTGGACCGAATATAGAAAAGCCTACCAGATTTCGCGCAAATCCAGCACAAACCCCGGAAGCACCGGATCGCAGGCCACGCTCCTGGGGCCTTCAAGAATCTGAACCAGCCTTAATCCCGACCCCATGACGAGAGTGTCTGCTCGATCCACGGCCCAAGGCCCTCGGCATCGAACTTCATCGCGGTCAGGGGTTCGCGGGCCATTATTTCGCCGGGGAATGCCGTCCGAGAGTGCTTGAGTTTGAGGGTCGTCTCCATCAACGCGACCAGGTTGACCACGTCGGTCAAATTGTAGAGGATCAGCTTGCGCAAGGCTTGGCGGTCGCCTCGCCGGTAGCTATGCCAGAGTTGGACAGCCTCAAAACCATCCATACCCTGGATCGCGGCATCTCGGCAGACTCCCAGACTCCGTTCCACGCTCTTCAGTCCGCCCTTGTAGCCCAGCGAGGCGAGCGGGAACCGCAGGTCGATGTGAGCCTGATCCAACCGTGCCTTGGGAAAATGCATGCGCAGGAATGGCACGTCAAACTGGCTGCCGTTAAACGTGATGAGAAGCGGAAACTCGGCAACATAGGCGGGGAACTGGTCGAGGTTGATTCCCTTGACGAATAAGGCCAACTTGCCGCCGCCCAGGGCGCCGATCAGCGTCACGTCGTCGTAGTGGGGCGAGAGGCCGGTGGTCTCGATGTCCAGAAACAAGGCTTGGTCGGCAAACTCAGAGTAGAGCCGCCACATTTCTCGGCTCGGCAGACAGTTGTGGAAGAAGCCCGCGTCGCCAACTTTGATGGCGGCCAACGATTGGCGAACCAGAGGTGCGGTAGACTCGTAGACGCCTTGCCGCAGCGAGCCGTCTTCAAGGGCTTTCAGGAAGCGGTCCCAGTCCAGAATCCCTTGCTTCCAAAGCGTTCGCTCTCGATGGGCGCCGACGCCGGGCAGATGGATGAAGGTGTGACGGAGCAAATGATTTCCCTACATCGGCGGTTCGACGCCAAGCTGTCGCAGTTGTTCAGCGAGTTGGTCAGCCCGTTGCCGTTCCCTATCCGCGCGTTGTTGCTGGGCGTCCGCACGTTGCTGCTGGGCATCCGCGCGTTGCTGCTGGGACTTGACTCCCTCTCGCCCCGTGGGAACCGGCACGCCCTCCGCATCCACCCAACGGAGCCAGGTGTTGTCGTGGTCCTCGTAACGGCCTTGCCATAGACCTAGCCCCAATCCAATGTCCGGAAACCAGATCGGTTCATCCATCTTGCAATATTCAATCGCATCGTGACGATAGACTCGAAGCGCTTCCTGGCTTAGTAGACGATCGGGATCGAAGATCGCATAGTAGCGAACCGCAACTTGAAAATAGCCAGCCAGCTTCTCCGTGTCCTCGCCGCCCTCGCGGTTGGATACCACTTCAATGACCACGTCCGGCGCCTTGCCATATTCCCAAACAAAATAGGACCGATGTCTCTTGGGTTGAAGGTCCGCGGGGAGTTCGACATCCAGGCTCAGAAGGGCGTCAGGCACCAGCGGCGGACGGCGGACAGCAAAGAACAGGCCCACGTTGGACATGGCAACAAAAGATCGCTGCTCACCTGGGCCTGTCCACGAACTGTAAAGCGGCTCGGTGAGCAACCGTTGTTGCTTCTCGGAAAAAATATTGTCCACGGGAGCGCCATCCTCCGTTACAAGGTGATCGACGACCGGATAAAGCTCCGCGGGGATCGCCTGGAGCGAATCGTTGCTCACAACGTCAGTAGCCATCGGTTAAACTCGCCAGATTGCAGATACGGATTTTCGATTCCGGGTGATCTTTCACGCCCGATTGTAATTATAGTTACGGTCGGCCTGGTGGTAAAGAGCGAACTTGTCAGGTGCCCCCTTGGTCAGTTGCCGAGAAATCTATGGTGTGGCCCAACTTACGATTTGCAGGCTCGATATGTTGCTGAAATGCTTCAGGTTGTTTGTCACCAAGACGAGTGAGATAGGCCAGCGCGTGTGCCGTGGCCGATCGATCCTGCCGCATCAGATGCGATAGAGTGTCCGTGTCGAGCAGCGCGGCAGAAATCATGGCTCGCGTCCGCTGAAAAACGACGCCCGATCGAGAGCAATTTTTTCCACTTCGGTAACGTCGCTCTCAGTCAGTCCGGCATAGACCTGGGTGGCCAGATCGAGAATTTCGTTTGGACTGTTCGCCTCCACCACGATGCGTACATGCTGGCCTTCCGCCAACCCGAGCGCAGGAGATGTAACGGGGCGGAATGCCCCATTTTCGTACACGGCTTCCAGAATCTGCGACACAATACACCTCCTTCCAAATCAGTAGGATAAGTGTAGCATACCATACCACGAGGTTCATGGGAACACCAGCCAGACTTGCAGACACGGGGTGCTTGTCTCCTTGATTAATATCCGGTTGGTGGAAATCAGGCCGCTCGCGCAACGACGACGTCCCACTCCTGGCAATCCAGTTGTAGGTGAACATCATGGCTTGGTTTCACCGCCGACCCGCGGATCGGGCATAGGCCCCGGCCGTGATACTTGCTTCCGTGGGTCGTTTCTCTCTTCCGGCCGGATGATAATACTGCCAATCCAATGGCTTCAGGGCAGCCGCGTCGGGCAGCCCAGGCGCCAAAGGCAGGTCAATCAACTCAGCCGAGGAAGCAACACGCATCCTTTGTGCAGCCTGAGAAACCAATCGATAGTTGTTGTCGCCAGGCCCGAGAAATAGATCGCCGGCCAGCGGCTCGAAATGGTTGCTTTTGGTGTCCAAGCCGGTTTCTGGGGCGGAAAAATCGCCGCGGAACCAGTTCGATTCGCCACCGATATTTTGCATCGTGGCGCCGCCGCGCACGCCGGCCACTTTCTGGCCCGCTTGGCGGGCGCCGCCGCTGGCGACGACGTTGCCCAGCAGCCGCGACTTTGCTCCGGCAGTTGACAATTCCACCACCGGTGCAATGAAAGGCGTGACGACCGTATTGAATGCCAGATGCAGCGTGCCGTTGTGTCCTTTGCCGCCGTCCTGGCCAAAATGGATTACCGCGCGATTTCCGCCGCACTTCGGATCCTTGGCGATGATATTGCCCAGCAGGACGGCGTCGCTCTGCGGTCGGGCGGTCTCGGCCGCGTCGACCAGGTCGAACTCGCGGTTGGCCGAATGATGCACGTAACAATACTCCACCCGCGTGTAGTGCGCCCGGCTCTTCACATTGTGCCCGGTGAGGCTGTGATGGATATCACAAAAACGGAGCGTGACGCTCGTGCCGCCAAGGTATAGATTGTGATTGTAGCCCGGTTCGGTTGGATCGCCGTTGCGATAGATGCGGCATTCCTCGATTCGTTGATCGACGGCCATGGCCAGGCTGCCGTCGCCGTTGGACATGACCCCCATGTCGTTGTTGTGGATGGAACACTTTTGAATGGCCACGTGATTGGCCTGGTTAATCCGCACGCCGGCGCCGTTATGGCTGGAGTTGTGTGCGCCAAATAGTTCAAAGCCTTGCAGCGTGCAATTGTCGCTTCCCGGATTGAATTGGAAGATGGCTCGGGGCGTGCTTCCGGCGCCGCTATAGTCGAACCCTTGCCCATTGATCGCGATGCAGGGCTTTGCGTCCTCGGCAACCGGGATATCTCGCAGCCTTCCAGGTTGCGTACCCGGTTTTTGCGTTGGCGTATTTACGGCTCCTGGAACGCCGCGGAAGGTGAGGTTCTTTTGCCGCACGAAGACGGCCGTTTTGTCGTAAGCCTTGCCGCCGGGCCGCGGATAAACCAGGATTATATCGCCGGCATGGGCCTTGGCATTGGCCTCTTCGATCCGCGAGAATTGCTTCCCCGGCCCGACTTCCAGGGTGGCTGCGGCGGCATCCAGGCACGCAAGAGCCATGACGGCCAAGATCGTGAAACCGCAAGACTCCGTGAATTTGTGGTGCGGCCGTCCCGATTGCATGCGCAGGCGAGACACCTGCACCACAAGTTCTTTTTGGACTAAGCTTCGCATGGCATGGCCTCCCATGAATTCAATCCTGATGAAACACCTCGTCCATTGTCGCCCACCATTCGCCTTCCGCCCGATCGGGCAGCGGTTCTTGGCAAGGTACGCATCCTGCCCACCACTGCTGCGTCAGCGGGTCGGCGGCCATGCGGGCCATGTCGGCGGGATAATCGTCGCCCACGTACTCGAAATAGCTGAATAAGTAATGCACGCCGTCGGGCAGACGGCGGAGATAAATCGAGTAGTTGCGGATGTTGCAATCGTGAATTTTCTTCAGAACGCCCGGCCAGACGGCCGCATGCAATCGCACGTATTCGTCAAGTTTCTCCGGTCGGACCCGAATCAGACTACCGTAACGCTTCATCGCTTGATCTCCTTCGTCAAGTTCCGTGGATGTCGCCCAAGTAATTTCCATAGGTCAGCAAGGCCACCGCGGCCGTCAGCAATCCCAGGCCGGCAACAACGGTCACGAGCGTGCGTGCGCGACAGCCTTTCCATTCGCGAAAAACCAACCCCACGAGAATGCTGAAGAGCACGAGCATGGTCATATGAATCGCCCAGCTCGTGAATTTGAAGGAACCCATGCGGACGTGGCCGAGATTGTAAAAGAAGAACTGGCCGTACCAAAGTGTTCCGGTAAGCATGGCGAGCAGGTAGTTCAATGATAACCGGCCGGGGTCGTTACGATTGCCATTCTTCACGGCCACCAGTTCACCCAGCGAGCGATTCTTTCGAGCGAGGTAGAGACCGATGGCCAGTGCGGTCACGAAGGCGCCGGGGTTAACGAGCAGATAACGAATATTGCCCTCCCAGATTCCAGCGTTGTGTTGCCGGGCAATTACCACCACCGGCTCGGCGACGTGATCCGTGGCTATGCCATAGACGGCCGAGAGGATACCTGCCAGCAGCGATAAACCGAGTCCTTTGAGCAGCGAGAACCCGCCGGCGCCGCCTTCGCTGGATTGAAGATCGATTTCCTTCAGTCGGCCCGCCGCGCCGCAAACGGTGATCCCCAGGGCGCCGGCCAGGATTCCCAGCACGATCATCTCAGCGCCCGGCTTGGCAAAGACCGCGCCAATCTCGCCTTTGATCGTGGGCGGAACGAGGGTTCCAAGGATGCTCGAAAGTCCCACGGCGATGGCATAGGTCAACGAGAAGCCGATATAGCGAATCGATATATTAAAAGCCGTTCCGCCGATCCCGTAGGCGATTCCCATGAGGAAGGCGATCACCATGCATGGCTTTGGGGCCTCGGCGAGAACGGCGCCAAGCTGGGGTATCGTCAGGATCGCGCCGACGATCGGCCACAACAGCCAGCACCACGCGGCCTGCGTCATCCAATAGGTTTCCCACGACCACCGGCGAATCAGTTTTTGCGGTGCGTAACAATTGGCCGCAAAAAATGCCCCGACGGAATGATTCGCCACGCCCAGGAATGCATCGGGCGGTATAGGAACCATCGCTTTTATCCTTCCGGCGACTTTCCGCACGAGGCGGAGAATAGGATCACAAGCCAGCACGATCGGTAACCGTTCACGGCCGACCAAGCAGCAGGTGTCTTGACAAGGCGCTCCCGCTGCCTTATAGGTAGAAAGCATAAACCTTCGTCCGGAATTCAGCAAGCGGTGCGATCAGGAGAAATTTCCTGGGTCGTCAATTCGTCAAGGAGCCTGAGACATGGTCACCTCGCAAACTATTCCCATTCTCGATACCCATCAGCATCTGGTTTACGCCGAACGCTGGCCCTATTCGTGGACTGCGAGCATTCCGGCGCTGGCGGGCAAATCGTTTACGGTCGATGATTATCGTCAGGATATCGCCGGCGCCGGCATCGCCGCAACCCTTTTCATGGAGACCACGCCCGACGATTCACTCTGGATCGAGGAAACCAGGCACGTCGCCAGGCTGAGCGCGGAGCCTGAGAGCCTGATCTCCGGCCTGATCGCCAATTGCCGGCCGGAGAACGACAACTTCGAGGCTTATCTCGATAGTCTCGACGGTCTGCCGATCGTTGGGCTAAGGCGAATCCTGCACGTCGAACCCGACGAGGTCTCGCAGCAGCCGCGGTTCGTGAAAAATGTCGGCCTCCTGGCGGCCCGCGGTTGGACGTTCGATATCTGCATGTTCCAGCGGCAACTTCCCTTGGCCGCGGCCTTGGCAGGGAAGTGTCCCGACGTGCAGTTCGTGCTGGACCACTGTGGTGTTCCCGACATCGCAGCGGGCAATTTCGACGATTGGCGGCAGAAGATTCGCCAGGTAGCCGAGATGCCCAACGTGGCGTGCAAGATTTCCGGCATTTTGGCCTATTGCAAGCCGGGCGATGCGACCACGGCAACGGTCCGGCCCTATGTGGAGTATTGTCTGGAGGTTTTCGGCTGGGATCGTGTCGTCTGGGGCAGCGACTGGCCGGTCTGCCGGATCCATGTTCCCTTGAGTCGTTGGGTGGAGATCACGCGGGGGATCATTGCTGGCGAAAGCGAAGAAAACCAGCGGAAGTTGCTCTACGCCAATGCGATCCGTCTCTACCGGGTCTCTCGCCTCCGTGGCTGTCCAGAAACTCCCCTCTCCCTTTTGGGAGAGGGGCAGGGGGTGAGGGCTGTTGACTGAGGCCTTGAGTGATATAAGGAGGCGCCAGGAGTAAATCACAAGCTAATGGACATTTCTCACGACCCCCGAGTTGTCATGACGCTGGATGCCGGCGGCACGAATCTCAAGTTCACCGCCATCCGCGGCAATCAACTCCTTTTCGACCCGATCCTCATCCCCAGCGAGGCCGATCAACTCGACCGCTGCCTGGCGAACATCGTCCGCGGCTTCACGCAGGTAAAGGACCGCTGCCCGCAACCGCCCGCGGCAATCAGTTTCGCCTTTCCCGCGCCGGCCGACTATCCGGTGGGTATCATCGGCGATTTGCCGAACTTGCCCTGTTTTCGCGGCGGCGTGGCCCTGGGGCCAATGCTCGAAGACCATTTCGGCATCCCCGTCTTCATCAACAACGACGGCGACCTCTTCGTCTACGGTGAAGCGATCGCCGGCTTTCTCCCCTACGTCAACGATCTGCTGGAAAAAGCCGACAGCCCGAAACGCTATAAGAATCTCTTTGGCGTGACCTTGGGAACCGGCTTTGGCGGCGGCATCGTTCGCGACGGTGAACTGCTCGCGGGCGACAACTCGGTCAGCGGCGAGGCCTGGCTCTTGCGCAACAAGCTCGATCCGTCGATCAACGCCGAGGAGGGGGCCTGCATCCGTGCCGTCCGCCGGGTTTATGCCCAAGTCGCCGGACTGCCGCTGGACCAGGCGCCCGAGCCAAAGACGATCCATGAAATCGGCATGGGCCAGGCGGTCGGTCATCGCCCGGCCGCCTTGGAAGCCTTTCGCCGTCTGGGTGAAGTGGCCGGCGATGCGATCGCACAGGCCCTCACGCTGATCGACGGGCTGGCGGTGGTCGGCGGCGGGATTTCGGGCGCAGCCCCCTTGTTTCTGCCCTCCTTGGTCGATGCCATGAACGAGGTCTATGTCAAGGGCGATCAGTGTTTGCGGAGGCTCATACCGCGTGCCTTGAATATCGAAGATCCGGCCCAGCGCGAGCTATTCCTCAAAGGCCAAACGCGAACGCTCGTCGTGCCCGGCGGCACGCGAACGGTCCGGTATGATCCCTTGCAGCGCACGGCCGTCGGGTTATCGCGGCTCGGTACGAGCAAGGCCGTGGCCATCGGTGCTTATGCGTTCGCGATTAAGAAGCTGGAATCGCAGCGGTGAGGAGACGTACTTCAGCTTCCGAACATCTGCGTGAAATACTTGCCGCTGCGACCAACGCCCACCCGCAAAAAGTTTCCCGTCTGGTTCTTATGGTGGCCGGGACTGTGGAACCAGGCCTCATGGGCCGAGTTGCCGCTGCTTGAGCCGGCAAAGATGTTCTCGCCGTTGGCCGTCGTGCCGAAGAGCTTGGCTCGATCGCGGGGGGCTGTCTTGCCTGCCACGGGCGATTCATGTGAAAAAAACTTCAGCCGCTCCATGTCCTTGGAATGATCGCGGGCGGCTTCACAAAGTTTCAGGTCGATCGCCAAGGCCGACAGCCCAAGCAGGTTCCGTGTGAGGTTCAAGGCCAGGATCGCCCGAGCTTCCTCGGGATCGAGCTTCTCGGCCAGCCGGGCATTCATCGCCAAGACGGCCCGTGTCTTCGGATCCTGCGGAATGGCCAGCAATGCCCCCTGTTCCTCTTCGCCTTGAAGGTGGCTTTTGAAAGTTACGGCCGGGGTTTTCTCCTGCACTTTGGCCGCAGTCGGCAATTGCGTGTGACACTGCTCCCAAATCTGGCCCAATCCCTCGAGCTTTTTCCGCTCTTCCTGTAGGTTGGGCGATTTGTCGAGGACTTCGCTACGGTCGAGGATGAACGCCGCTCGCAACTTCTGCATTGCCGGGTCGATCTTCTCCACGATGACTTGCTTGGTGAAGCCATCGCCCAGCTTTTGTAGGCCGAGGATGGTCCTCCGCATTTCCACGAGCTTGTTCAAATCGACTTTGCCGATATTCCGCTTGGCGACTGCGGCAGCCTGGGCTTGAAACTTGCCGCTATACTTCCGCAACTGGGGTTGCAAGTCCCGCTCGACCGCCGCCAGCATCAGCGGCACGGCGGCCGGATCAACCGCCAGCGCCTTTCGGCAGATATTCTGCTTCTTCTCCAGATCGTCACCGGCAGCCCGATATTCCTGTAACAGCCGATTCACCGCGCTACGATTTTCCGGCGAGAGGGACGTTTCTGGCTTGAGGCCGACGGCTGCCAACGCACCCGTACCGACCTGGCTCAGCACGAGGAATACCGCGACGGAGAGGGCCAAACGGCAGGGCAGGGGAGGAGGCATGGTGGGCAGTGGTTCTTTCGAGGCTCTGCGTGCGACTAGTCCAATCGCGGCAACTCCGCTAATATAAGCGAGTAAGTGACCGGACACAAGCTGCGGGAGAACTGCAAAGTCCGGGCGATCGTAGTACCGCCTTTAGGCGGAATTTGCGTAGAACACCGCCTCAAGGCAGGACTACGAGCGTTAATTTTCAATCCCACACACAAGACGCTCCCCTCACCATGCCGGAACCCGTTCTCCAGATTGTCCTTTATCAGCCGGAAATCCCCTTCAACGCCGGTAATGTCGGCCGCACCTGCGTGGCCATTGGCGCCAAGTTGTGGCTCGTCCGTCCGCTGGGCTTCCTGGTCGATGATCGCCACGTCCGCCGCGCTGGTCTGGACTATTGGGAGCATCTCGATTGGGAAGTGGTCGACGATTGGCCGAGCCTCCTTGCCCGACTTCCCGACCGAGCCTACTGGTTCCTGACTAAAACGGCCCGGCAGCATTACACCGAGGCCCGGATTCATCCCGGCGACGTGCTGGTTTTCGGCAGCGAATCGAAGGGGTTGCCGGAACCGATGCGTCAGGCGCATCCCGAGCAGTGCCTGCGCATTCCCATGCACGCCAAAGTTCGCAGCCTGAATCTCTCCGTGGCGGCCGCCCTGGTGGCCTATGAGGCGATCCGCCAATGGCGCGTCGACGGCGATATTCCCGAGGGGTTGCAAGGCATCTTCTGAAACGTCCGAACTGGTGACCTTCCCACGAGTTCGGTGCGGGTCTCCTGACTACTGCTATACACATCTTTGGAAAGAAAAGTAGGGTGGGCCGAGACTCGCTGCGCTCGGCCCACCCTACACCTTTGGCGAGGCTCTCCTCAACCTCGCTGCGAACCTCCAGAAAACGCGTATTCGCCGCATTTTGCACCTCGCAAAGATGTTTACAGCAGTAGTCTCCTGACCCTGCCGAAACGTCCGACCGAAGGTCTCCCGGGATGGGGAAATGAGCAGAGCACCACGGAAGGTCAGGTTCGGCTTCGCTCCCCTAATGCCCCCGGCTTGCCCGGGGGATACTTACGCACGAAGCTAAAAGAGATCCACCCCTGATTGTTTTCATTTCCCCCTTCCGCAGCGACGGCGTAGCCGTCGCTGCGGAAGGGGGAAATGAAGTTTTTGGGGTGGCATCCTTTTAGCAAGGAACCTAACGATCCTCCGGGCAAGCCGGAGGGATTTTTTAGCAAGGAACCTAACGATCCTCCGGGCAAGCCGGAGGGATTTTTATCAATGTCTCGCTGAATTGCCTCCGCCGCCAACGATAGCCCAGTAACCCTAAACACCCGACGCCGAGCAGGGCGAAGGCGGAAGGTTCGGGCACCACGCTGACCTCACCAGTCGAATACAGAGTACTGGTGTTCCAACTCAGGCCGTCGTTCAATTCCGGCAAAATGATCCGTGCAAAGTGTCCAGACGTCGGGCCGTTGAAGATGTCAAAACGCTGACCTGCCGACGGCGTAAAGCCACCCAAAAGCTCCCCGTACAGCGTGCCATCGAGCGAGGCCACCCCAGATATTTTTAACTGGTCGTACTCGCCTGGGAGATCCCCGGCAAACTCTACGATAAGGAGATTGGTAGGATCGAGGAGAACATTTTCGACCGAAACAATAGCCGGACTGTTGCCAGGGCTGTAGCTGCCCGCAAACTCGATGTTGCCCGTCAGGGCACCGCCCCCCGTGACGAATTGCGTGAACTTGAGTTTCTCTCCCGCGCCGATCGGGCCATGAACGATGCCGTTGTTGACGAAATCGCTGTCGATCGTGGCGTTGCCCGTGGCCGTCAGGACTTTGGTGGCATCCGGCGTCTTGGGGTTGCCGAGTTGTGCCCCATGCAGGGTCATCAGGCTCCCGCCATCGCTGAGGTTCGTCTGGCTGCCGAGGATCGCCGTATCGCTGGCGAGAATGACCAGGGTATTGCTACCGATATTGAGCGTGCCGCCGACACCGGACGAGCCGCCCTGATTGAACTGGCCGGATTGCTTCGCGTCGCCGACAAAGAGACTGCCCGTTGCGTTAATTATGCCAACGCCGCTCACGGCCCGATTGACCTGTCCAGCCGCCTCCAAGGTTCCGCCAGTAGCCAGCGTAATGCCGCCGCCGGTATGCGAAACACCAAACGGAGCGGCCAGCGTGCCCTGGGCAATCGCAATCGATCCCGTCGAACTTAGCGTGTTGGCTTCAGGCAACGTCAACCGACCCAACCCACTCTTGGTAAACCCGCCCGATCCGCTGATTACCCCGCCATAGGTGCCATCCGTTGCCTGATTGAAAACCAGCGAGGCGTTGTTAGTAATGCTTCCTTGCAGGCTGGTGGTCGTGCCTTGGAGCGTTCCACTAGAGACGGTTGTTCCTCCGGTGTATGTGTTGCTGCCGGTCAGTGCTACGATGCCAGTACCACTCTTGACGAGTTGCCCACTGCCGCTGATAACCTTGTCATAGGCGAGTACGCCAGCACGGTTGAAGATTAGGACGGCGTTATTAAGCACGTCGGTGGCGATCGAGCCGGTCGTACCTCCATTGCCAATCTGCAAGGTGCCAGCCGATACAGTCGTGAAGCTGGAGTAGGTGTTGCTGGTGGAGAGAATCAGAGTACCTGTACCGATTTTGGTGAGACCGGAACTCCCACTCACCACCCCGCCAAGGGTGATACTGCCAGCGGACACGTTGAACGTACGGTCGCCAATGAGGGCCAGATTGATGTTAATCGTCTCTAGGTTGGCACTGTAGTTGGTCACGTCACCATTGAGGTTGATGGCGGAGCCGTTCAACACAAATGTCCCTGCGCTGCTGTCGAACGCAATGCCATTAAACTGGGTGTCGGTCACGTTGTTGTTTGTGTTTGTGAGCCGCGTGCTGCCGGTAAAGTAGAGCGTGCTGCCGGCGGGCGCAGCCCCCCCCCAATTAGAACTTGTTAACCAGAAGGCATCTGCTCCGCCGCCACTCCAGATAAAAAGCTCACTAGCAACACGAATGCCGGTAAGGTGGGACTCGTAATTGGGGCCGGGACCGTAGCGGCCGGATGAATCCAGGGAGTTCGAGTCATCATAGAACGACCCGCCACGCATATTCTTCGTCTCATTCCATTGCCAGACGTTGCCGCCCTGGTCAAATGTGCCGTAGGGCCCCGGAGAAGCGGCAAAATAGCCAACAGGCGTGAAGTAGTTCGGCCAAACGCTGTAGTTGAAATTTGCGTTGTTCGTACCGGTTGTCGAGAGCACGTTAATCGGCGCCGTATTGCTCTTCGTGGGGTAGAGCCAATAACCGGCATTGGTCCCGCCGCTCCGATAGTACGCCGCCTTGTACCATTCATTCTCTGTGGGAATAAAGCAAGTTGCACCCAGGTTGCGAGTCACTAACGACAGTGCCGCGCCTGTGATGGCACCGTTCAATGTGTAGGCTCCCGTCTCGGTTGTGCCATTTCCCTGGGCACCAATCGGTTGACCATTCTGTAACCAATTGCAAAATCTTGCAGCATCTCCCCAAGAGATGAGGTTCACCGGGAAATTCGCATAATTTGCATAGTCGGGCTGACCCGGCGTACCGCTATCGGGTAGAACGCTGTAACTATAGCTGCCCGAACTGCCGTATTGTGAAATGCCGCAGCCCCAGGGAAGGGTTGCCATGCCCGAGTTGTATAAACCGTAGGCGTCTGTCTTTGCCACGGCATTCAGAAAAACTGTGTATTGCGCGACCGTGACGTCATTTTTGGCGATGTTATAGGGGCGGTCTACCGCGCCATACAGGTTGCCGGTGGCTGGGTCTGGTACGTTGCCTACGTCGCCCACGGTCACAAATTGCAGGCTCGTCTGCCCGCTGGGCATGTTGAACACGTCCGCCTGAGCTGACACGGCATAGGTTAACAGGACCACCGCCAACAATCCTCGCACAATTGTCTTGCTAAACATTTGGTTTCTCCTCAAAACAAAGTTTTCAGTCTTTCGTATGCACATCCAACGCCACACACCAATCGCAACTCGGGCTACGTGTAGCCTTGCCACGGTGGTAAAAATTTCGAGTAAGCTGATCGGGCGTTCGTGCTCGTTTCAAGAAACGAAAAAGGAGCGCCGGAAACCAAGACCGCTCCAAACGCCCTCGCCAAAGGGCACTACAGAACAGCACCTGGCCCGACGCTCCTTGCGGAGCGTGGGGTCCAAGTACTGCTTCTGTAGTTCGAGGGCTTGAAAGCCCAAGTTGGCGATTTGTTTGAAAGCAGAACTTTGACGCTCACGCGTCGATCAAATTGTCTTCAGCGGCCGTCAATCGGCCGGTTCTTATCTTTGCATTACGTCTCCATCGCAAATTGAATCTTCAAAACGGGCCTCCTAGCCCGCGTGAGGTCACGGGAGCCTTGGGCCAACTTGCCAGTCTACTCCGAATATTCCAGAATACAAGATCAATGTGCGAAAAATCATGGCGACTCCGGTTTTGGGTGCGGAATACGGGTGTTCGGGCCGAACAGCCCAGCAGTTCATCCAACAAAGGGCGCAGCCGAGCATCTTCACGGCCATTTATGGTCGTTCCCGGCGCAGCCGGTATTCGGCCCGTGCTTTAGCACGGGTTTTGGATTGGCCGTGATCGACCGCCCCCGCGTCCCGACCGCCGTAGGCGGTCGGGACGCGGGGGCGGAATGGGTGGTGGTTCTGATCGTGTTACCCGTGCTGAAGCACGGGCCTAGTACCGCCTATGGCGGAAAGAGCTATAAATCAGCGATTTTCTGGGGCCTGTTGATTTGCCCTCATTCTAGCGACGCCCCGTATTCTTGCCACACCAGGTGGTCGGATCGCTTTCGTTAGGTCTAATTAAATATGGCGGTTGC